>Ga0209636_10000558_pt1 | contig 36735 bp, 26 predicted proteins | sample DeeMarSWOR152_54_FD_187464 | JGI IMG/M metagenome (GOLD analysis project Ga0209636, IMG submission 187464) | Marine sediment microbial communities from White Oak River estuary, North Carolina - WOR-1-52-54 (SPAdes) (version 2) | ecosystem: Environmental > Aquatic > Marine > Intertidal zone >... | reverse complement strand
TCATGCATGATTTGCATTCCATACGGACAGCCATCATAGGCTTCCTCCTTGAATCCCCACCAGTCGACCCAGCCTCCGTAGAAGACGCCTGCTTCGGCCATGATATCTGCGACTTTATAACCATCTATGCAGTGGCTTAACTGCAAAAGATCGATGTCGAATTCCTTGCAGAAATTGATGATCCACACGATTTCATCAGCGCGGTAGGTGTGGCAGTCGATGCTGAGCTTTTTCTCCAGTACCATCTTCAAGGTCTCCATCCGCAGGTCTTTTTTGGGAGGAGTCAAATCCTTTTTCCCGGACGCTTTGTCCTTATTGTACTTATCCCATTCGGCCTTATATTCTTTAGCTTCGATAAATGCTTTACGAGCAACATAAGCATTTCCCATTCGCGTGGAAGGGGATCGTCCTTTGCTGCCGTAGAGGCGCTTAGGATTTTCGCCCAAGGCCATCTTGAGCTGTTGGCGAACCCCAGGGATAATCAATTCTTCCAGCGTTCGATCATATCTGAGTTTGATGGTGACGTTCACGCCGCCGATGACATTGGCGCTTCCATGCATAGTCTTTACGGTAGTCACTCCGCCTGCCAGGGTTTTCCGGATGGAATCCGCCCCGGGTTCCAGGGCTTCCCACATCCAGATCTGGGGCGTGACCGGATCTGTTGCTTCGTTTATATCTGTCAGGCCTATGTGCGAATGGCTGTCGATGACCCCGGGCATGACATACTTCCCGGTCACATCGATTACCTTGACCCCGCCAGGGATTTTGATATCCTTTCCCACAGCCGTTATCTTGCCATTCTGGATGACGACCGTACCGTTTTCGATGGTCCCATCCGTTATGGTCAGGATCGTGCCGCCTTTTAGGGCAAGATCCTGAGTCCAAACACAGGTGACCATCACGGCAAATGTGGCCATAATCACGATGAATCTTCTGCCCATGCTTACCTCCTTTCTATTTTTTTCAAGTTGCTCCTCGAGAGGCTGCGATCGGTTGGGATGAACCAAAAGAACTTTATTTACCGGAGAAGCTCTAAAATTCTTTTATTTTTGGGGTCTTCCAAGAAATGATCGAATTCTATGTAGTAACCGGCCGGATCATAAGCCACAAAGGCTTTAACCGGAATACTCTCTAAATTCTCCAGTGGGTTCTTTATATTTACCTTTTTTGCCTGTAATTGTGTATACCACTCATCGATCTGATCTGTAAGAAACGAGACATTGACAGCTTTTTCCGGCGTGAACCGATGCAGCCCCTGGGTTTCGTCTACGAGTCCAATGAATCCTGAAGGCGAAGAGGAATAGACCTTGGCAAAGCCCTGATCAACAAGAAGTTTTGAACCAAAATTTGCTTCGTAAAAAGCTTGAGCTTCTGGGATATCCTTGTAGTAAAGCCATATGATATTGGCCATGATGCCGAGGCTTTCCGGACGGGAAGTTTTCTGTTCCGAGCGAGGATAGAGAGCTTGAACCTTGGCTAACTGTTTGAGCAGCAAAGTGTTTTGGGCATGTTCCAGAAAGCGTTCGAATTCCAGAAAATATCCTGCAGGATCATAGGCCACAAATCCCTTTGTGGGGTGACGTGAGGATTCTTTCAAAGGATTGCGTATCTCGATTCCCTGATTTTTGAGATACTGATACCACTGGTCTATCTCCTGAGTGACAAATGAGAGGGTGACAGTTTTGGGCTCGGAAGGATCGTGCATGCCTTTGGTTTCGTCTACTAAGCCTATGAAGGTAGAGGGGGATATCCGGTAGATTTTGGCAAATCCGTAGTCCAAAATCCATTCCAAACCCAAAATGTCTCCATAAAACCTTTCTGCTTCATCCAGATCTGGATAATAAAAAAACACCAGATTGGCCTGAATGGACAAAACCTCATTTTTACTCCCCACCATTTCTCTTCGCTCCTTTTGACAGGCATTGGCTATTAAACAGACTGAAATAGCCAAAACCCATCCGTTTTTTATGGCCCTTTCCATTTGTAGACGATATTAAATGCCAAATCAGAAGGAAAGTCAATCAGATGGTCAATAATAAGAAAAGGGGACAGTCTCCTTTTCTTCTGTATGTAGGTTTGATAAATTAAATTCCTACCTTCCATTGATAAGCACGAAAATTCTCCAAATTTATGAATCTGCGAATTTTTGGCTAGACAACGATATTAATAGAAATTAAATTTGTTATTTGCTCCTTTGGTAAGTTTTTTGACACCTCCGTGGGATATGTGCTATTTTGCCCCTTAGCTCTGGAAGCATAGATTAATGAATACCTTTTTTATATTTCAGGGAGGTTACCGTAAATGAGAACAAAAAGTGCAATTCTTTCCTTATTAATATTAATTACTTTAGGGAGCTATCTAATCGCACTGAACCAGGAGGAGAGGAGCCCTCTTCTTGATTCGTGGGAACAGTACCTCAAGCTAAAAAAAAGCTCTGAATTCAATCTTGATTGGATATCGCTGGGACCCGTCATGAATTCAGCAAGGGTCGAGTCTGTTCAGTGTGATCCCGCAAATCCAGGAACAATGTATGTAGCTTTTGGCTCGGGAAATCTCTGGAAGACCACCAATCATGCTCTGACCTGGAGGCCGATTTTTGAAAATCAGTCAGCCCTGGGCATCGGCGACATTGCCCTGGCTCCGTCGAATCCAGACATCATCTGGCTTGGCTCAGGAGAGAGCCTCAAAAAAGCGAGGAATTTCACCATGCCCGGTACCGGGGTGTTTAGATCTGATGATGGCGGTGAGACATGGCAGAACACGGGGCTTCCAGATTCCTATCATATCGGGGAAATCGCCGTTCACCCTAAAAATCCAGACATCGTTTTTGTGGCTGTACAGGGCCATTTCTGGTCCACCAACAGAAACCGAGGTCTCTACAGAACAGGGGATGCAGGGAAGACGTGGGAACACGTTCTTTATGTTAACGAGCGGACAGGGGCTAACGATGTTGTTGTCTCTCCGTCCAACCCGGATGTTATCTATGTCTCTATGTGGGAAAATTATCCTGGCATATCCGGGAAAGAGAGTGGGGTTTATAAGAGTATAGATGGAGGGAAAACATGGGAGAGGCTGGGAGGCGGTCTTCCTGACGGGCCACAAACAGGACGGATTGGCCTGGCTGTTTCCTGGTCCAATTCTGATAAGGTCTATGCCCTGGTTGACAACCTGAACAAAAAACGTGACCTTGCTGCCGAAGTCTTCCTCACCCTGGATGGAGGAAAGTCCTGGAAAAGGACCCATCAAGATGATCTCTACATCTTTCCCGGCATCGGCTGGTATTTTGCCGATTGCTATGTGAATCCTCAGGACGATGAGGAGATTTTTGCGCTTGGTGTTAGGGCTGCCCACAGTGTGGATGGCGGCAAGACTTTCGAATTAATTGGCGGGGATGTATTTCACTTTTTTCCCAATCCATCTGAAGTCCTTCATCTTGATCACTGCGAGATGTGGATCAATCCTTTAAATCCCAACAATCTGGCCCTTGGCAATGATGGGGGCTTTTACGTCAGCTATGATAAGGGAAAATCCTGGATGCATTACAACAACATCCCTGCCGGAGAGTTTTACGACATTTCCGTCGATAATCAAGATCCCTATTATGTGTACGGTGGAGTTCAAGACGATTCATCCGTGTATGGACCGGCAAAGGAATGGGATCCCAAGTACGCAGATGGATGGCATTATGTCTGGCTTGATGCCTGGGCAGGAGGAGATGGGTGTTACACGATGGCAGACCCGGTAGACCCGAACATTGTTTATTTTTCAAGCCAGAGAGGAGGAATCAGAAGAAAAAACATGCGGGCAGAACGTTCCCGGTGGATAAGGCCCCGGCTGCCCAAGGGGCATTCTGGTGCGCTGGAATACAATTTTGTTGCTCCGTACATCATATCTCCCCATAATCCTTTGACCTTGTATCATGCTGGAAACTATGTTTTTAAAAGCCTGAATAGGGGAGATTCCTGGAAGCTGATCAGCCCGGACCTATCTGTATCAGCCCACAAGGAGAGGAAATCTGAGTCCGTCGGTGCCATCGCTGAATCTCCGCTAGAGCCGGGAGTTCTGTTTGCAGGAACTGATAGAGGAGCTTTCTGGGTAACTTATAACGACGGTACAGAATGGGAAGAACACTCAGAAGGCCTCTCGAACGGGTACATCCGGAGCATATGCCCGTCGGGTTTCAGCAAGTCCCGAGTCTATGTTTCTGTCACAGGTATCAATTATGATGACCTCAGAAATCACCTGTATGTCTCAGAAAATTACGGGAAAACCTGGACATCGATTGTATCTAACCTCCCTGATGAGGTCGCCTATGTTATCCTGGAAGACCCAGTGAATCAGAATATTCTGTATGCTGGTCTTTACAGAGGAGTTTATATCTCTGTGGACCGAGGAAAAAAATGGTCTCTGCTGGGGCCTGAGCTGGCAGCCACAAGCATTTCTGATTTAGTCATCCAGGAGAAGGCGATGGACCTTGTGGCAGGGACACACGGGCGAGGTATATACAAAATGAATATCCGGCCGATTCAAAAAGCGTTTGAAAAAGGGACTCCCCAGAATAATATTCTTTTTGAGACTCCGGTCGCCCGTCTGCCATGGATTAACGATACTCATCGCGATCCGAAATACAGCACATTGGAAAAGGTCTCGATTACTTTTTATATTATGAAAGAAGCTGAGGTTGAGATTCGAGTGAATAACGAGAAAGGCAAGACAGTCTGGTCCAGGATATTAACGGCCAAGCAGGGCTTTAATCAGTTCAGATGGGACCTTGTCACCAAGAAGGTGGATAGCCCGCGACCATATTTTATTAATTATGCTAATTTCGCCGCCCCCGGGATGTATGAGATTCAGGTCGTTGGAGAAGGAATCAACTTGAAGGGCGAACTGACCATAATAGAACGTAAATCACCCTTGTCTTAATTCGGGTATAGGAAACGCTGTTACTTGATTCCAGTTTTTATTTTCTGTATTTTTGCTTAAATGTAAGGACTTTTTTAAAAGCTTTTATAACTCCTGGATCAAATTGCTTTCCTGCTCCTTTTTCTAATTCCTCAAGAGCCTGCCAGGGCTGCAATCATGCCCGATAAGGTCTGTCTGTTATCATTGCATCATAGGAATCGGCAACAGCTATCATAGCAGCTCCTAGGGGAACTTCCTTCCTCCCAGGCTCCTTCTTCCCCTCGGAAGGAGGTTTCTCGGTTTCAAAAAAGTATTTATGATGAGCTGAAACAATCGCAACCGCCTCTTTCATGGAGAAATGAAAACTTTGAGTTATTGCCCTATATCAATTTATTTATATAAATAATTGATTAAAATCACTGAGTCAGGTCATTGAAGCCTGAATTTATCTTTTACAGCAACCACAAAGCTGACCACAGACATGCAGATGACTTCTAAGCTGTTTGAGGTAAGAATTTTATTAATTTTGACATCAAATCTATCCTATGTTATATGTTTTGGACGGGGAAGAGTAAATCTTCTTCTTTTGTCTGCCCAGGAAAGCTTAAGAAAAGGCAATAGAAAGGTGCAGGTTAGCAAAGAGATCAGATTCCCATGAAGGCGAAAGGCAACGATTACAGCCAGCTGATACCTAATCTATGCGCAATAGATTAAAGGGAGAAGGGTGTCAGAGCCATGTCAGAGAAAAGAAGAGAAAGAAGAGTAAGAGAACAGGCATTATTTACCATTACTCTTATTTCTAAGGATACAGCTGAGACCCACCCGAAAATTATTCACCATACGACCGAGGATATTTCTTTAACAGGCGCAAAAATCCACACCAACGCATTTTTACCTGTTGGGTCATTTTTAAAGATTGATCTTTCTTTAACAGAACCGCCTCGAATGATAAGTGCCTACGCAAAGGTTCGGTGGGTAAAAAGCGTCTATGCTGACGAGTTGTTTGAATTGGGCATAGAATTTGTGGATACATCCATCAATATAATAAAATCACTCAAAGAACATTTCGATAAAGCGGCTATAGAGGAGTCGCCGAATGAGTAGAATGGACTCGGATTCGATGGCTCCATTTCTGCTCCTTTTTCACTGATCCCTAGCTGTATATTTCAGATTTTCCTTTGGCATACGTTACAGAATCCATGATTAATATTTGTGCAAAATATCGTGAGAGATAATATGGCTTGGATTCGCCGATTGAAATAATGGCCAAGATAAAAAAAAATTCAAAGCTGGTTACCGGTGTGAGTTATCCTGGATTTGATGACTTATCTCGATTGGATGCGGTTAAAATTCGAAGCAGCAATCCGCTAACAGCTCAAGTCTACGAGACAGATGAAAGCATAATGATTCACCTTACCATAACTGGCCGTTGCTATGCACAATGCAAAGGTTGTGTTAACAGTGCTATTACCATGGGCAGCGATATGCCCCGTAATGCAATCATAAGTGCTCAAGAAGTAGAACCCGGGCGTGACACAGCCATAATCAGGGAATTAGCTAACCGGCATCGCGATCAGTCAATCACAGTATGTTTTTACGGGGGAGAGCCCTTTTTGGCTGTAGATAAGATGAAGAAAACATGGGAAATTCTGAAGGAATCTGAGGCAGCGGATAGATTCAGGTTCTTGGCTTATACCAACGGGGAACTTTTGAGTGATGCCTTGAGTCTCTATCCTGAGTTTATGAAGGAGATGTGGGTCTACTCGGTTTCTATAGATGGAGATGAAGAGCAGCATAATAGAGTAAGACAAGGAACTCGCCTGAGTAGAATCAGAGAAAATCTTAGCGAACTATCCACATTTTACAAAGGAAATGTTTTACACTGGTCCACTCTTCGAGAGGAACAGAGTTTATTAAACTGCTTTGAAGAATTTATGAGATTATACAAGGAAGGACTTGTCAATCATTTTTTCTGGCACTGGGCAGAGAACCGAGAACCTTTTGAGGATTTAGCATCCTATGTTATGAATTATGGCCAAGATCTTGAGAAAATTATGGATATCTATGTCCAAAAGATTTCAAAAGGAATAATCCTTCCGATCGCTCATGTCAATGAACTTATTTTGTTCCTTTTAACAGCCGAAGAGCGGGGACATACGGCCTGCGCTGTAGAGCTGGCTGAAAACTATGATATTGTTTCAGGAAAGGTCTACCCCTGCGCTGATCTTCCTTCTTGCCTCTCCATCGGAGGATTAGACAAGGATAGAAAACTCAAACTCACCGAGTATGACTTAGATTCGCTGGTGGAGTACAAAAGCTGGTTAGGATGCTATCAATGCGGAGTTCATTTCTACTGTGGTGGCCGATGCCCGGTTCAGGTCATTGCTGGCTCTAAGGAAAGAACTTATCAATACTGTCAACTAATGAGGCTGCATGTGGGCCTAATCCAGGATCGAATCTCCGACATTTTAAGGGGTTTTGAGAGAAACGGAATAACACTCCAGGCGCTCTACGACCAGTCAGCTTTCCTGGCCAAATACACAGATGTTGTCCCTTAAAAAGGGGACAGGCTACTTTTTCTGTTAAAAGTGGGCGGGCAGTATTCCTCAGGAAGAAATGCAGGAAATATTTTTTGTAGGGGCTTGATTTATCAAGCCCAAATTAGAAAAATATATGGATGTTTTAAAAAAATCGAAGCTCAGCATTTAGCTGGAAAATGGTAGAAAAAGGAGGATTCAGTGAAAATTGCTTTAATCCAACAGCATGCCACGAAAGATTATGATGAAAATCTCAAGCGGGGAATAAACTCCTTCCATCAGGCTGCAAGCTCTGGAGCAAAATTAATTACTTATGCAGAATTAGCTTTTTTACGGTTTTTACCTCAAATCCCTTCAAATGAAGAATCCCTAGCGAAGGCTGAGCCAATTCCCGGTCCAACAACAGAACAATTTTCCAAACTTGCCAAGGAATACGGCGTTGTTGTCGTCTTGAATCTCTTTGAGAGGGATGGAGAAAGAACATATGATGCTTCTCCTGTGATTGACGCAGACGGAAAGCTCCTTGGGGTAACGCGGATGGTCCATATCATGGAAGGGCCCGGATTTCATGAGAAAGGGTATTATGCTCCCGGAGAGAATGCAAATTTTGTTTATAAAACAAAAATAGGGCAAGTCGGGATAGCTATCTGTTATGACCGCCATTTCCCTGAATATATGCGGTGCTTGGGCCTAAAAGGGGCAGAAATTGTTGTCATTCCTCAGGCAGGGGCTCTGGGAGAATGGACCGAAGGAATATTTGAAGCTGAACTTCAGGTTGCCGCTTTTCAAAATGGATATTATGCTGCCCTTGTCAATCGTGTCGGGAAAGAGGAGGTTATTCATTTCGCAGGCGAATCTTTTGTTGCTGATCCTAGCGGGCGCGTAATTGCCCAAGCTCCGAAGGAAGAAGATCATATCCTGTATGCAGACTGCGATTTTCAACAGGTACACCAATCTCATGCCAAAAAACACTTCCTCCAGGATAGACGTCCTGATTTCTATCAAGTTTTTCACCTGCTTGATTAATTTAGCCAGGAATGTAGAATATGTTTTCTGAAGGAAACTCTATATGCTTTCGATAATTGTGTCATTGCGAGGAGCGAAGCGACGTGGCAATCGCATAAAAGAGGAAGCCAATCTTTATTTCTATGAGTTTGCCACGCTCCCTATAGTCGCTCGCAATGACAAGGAATTAAGCAACTTTGGGACAATGCCAATTCGTAGATAGAGATAGAGTAGAGATGAAAAACTGGTTTGTCATTAACACCAAGCCTAAAAAGGAATTTCAAGTTGAGAAATTGTTCACTGAGGGAGGAATTAAGATTTACAATCCCAAATACATGCACGAGAACAAAATAAAGGCATTTTTTCCTGGCTATGAATTCATCTATTTTGATTTTCCTGCCCAGTATCAACTAGTACGATACACAAGGGGAGTAAAAAGAGTGGTCGGAAACAAACACTCTCCCACGCCTGTTCCTGAAGAGGTAATCCGTGAGATCAAATCCAGGGAAATAGAGGGTCTGATAGAGCTCTATAAATACGGAGAGGAACCTGAAGTCGGCGATGAGATAGAAGTTATGGAAGGTCCTCTGAAAGGCCTGAGAGGAATATTTAAAAAGGAACTTACGGCAAAAGAAAGAGTGCTAATCCTTCTTAATTATGTAACCTATCAAGGCCAATTGATAATTGAAAAGGAAAAATTGAAGAAGGTTCTTAAATGATAATTTCCAATGGGTGCAAGGTTAAAAGGATAAAGGTAAAATAAGAGATGGACATTCCCTTATTAGATTTGAAGGCTCAATACCAGAGCATTCGAGAGGAAATCAATCAGAAGATTTTGGAAGTGGCCTCGTCTCAAAAGTTCATTTTAGGTTCTGAAGTTGAAAACCTGGAGAAAGAAATAGCTGCTTTCAGTGAAACGAAGTTTGCCACAGGAGTCTCTTCTGGGTCTGATGCGCTTATTGTCTCTCTAATGGCTCTTGATGTAGGGGAGGGGGATGCTGTCATCACCACTCCTTTCACTTTTTTCGCCAGCGCTGGCGCGATTGCCAGGCTTAAAGCAAGACCAGTTTTCTGTGATATTGATAAGACGAGCTGCAACATAAGCCCTGGAAAACTTGAAGAATTGCTCGAAAATCAATTAAAGGGGCATCAGAATCTAAAAATTAAAGCAATTATTCCTGTCCATCTTTACGGGCAGTGTGCTGATATGACTCCGATCTTGAATCTTGCCGGTAAGCATGATTTATTCGTGATCGAAGATGCAGCTCAGGCAATCGGTGCGGAATATCCGTCGCCTTCCGGGATAAAGAAGGCCTGTGGTATGGGAGACTTTGGTGCTCTATCCTTTTTTCCCTCGAAAAATTTAGGAGCGTTTGGTGATGGAGGAATGGTTCTGACGAATGATGAAAGCCTGGCCAAAAAGACTAAGTTGTTGAGGGTACATGGATCCAGAGATAAATATTTTTATGAAATACTCGGCGGCAATTTCCGTCTCGACGCACTCCAGGCTGCTATACTCAGAGTCAAGCTTAAATATCTGGAGAGCTGGCAGCAAAAGAGGATAGAAAAAGCCTCTTACTATGACAGCGTGTTCAATGAATCAGGCTTAAGGGAGGAAGGCCTGATACAAATCCCCGAAACCCTGTATAAAGATAGAGGTGTTAAGAGCTACCATGTCTATCATCAATATGTCATAAGGTCTGAAAAAAGGGATAGATTAAAGGAGTTCCTGCAGGAAAAGGGTGTGCCTACTGCCATCTATTATCCTTTGCCTCTCCACCTTCAGAAATGCTTTTCTTATCTCGGCTATAAGGAAGGAGATTTTCCTGTGGCTGAAGAAGCAGCTCGTCAGGTTCTGGCTCTGCCCATTTACCCAGAATTAACTTCAGACCAACAGGATTTCATCGTCTCATCCATCAAGAGCTTTTACAAAGGGTGAACGAATATTATTTAATAAAAAATGTGCGGAATATTTGGTATCGTTTTCGAGGATGTTAGAGAAGATTTAGGAAAGATTCTTCTTCAGGCAGGTCGAAAGCTTACATACAGAGGTTATGATTCTGTCGGGATGGCAGCTTTCAGCCATGATTCTTTAGAATTAAAAAAGGATGTGGGCGAAATTGAAGAAGTCAACAAAAAATATAACTTTAAAGAACTCAAAGGGAACAAAGGGATAGTTCAACTTCGGTGGGCGACTTTTGGCCCTCCCTCCAAGGAAAATTCTCAGCCCCATTTTGATTGCCTGAAGAAGTTGGTGGGCGCTCACAACGGAAACATAATTAACACCAAAGAACTCATCAGGCAATACGAGAAAAAAGGACATACGTTCCAGGGCGAAAACGACGGTGAAGTTGTGGTCCATGTTGTTGAGGAAGGATATAGACAAAAAAAGAGCATGACCGTTGCCATCCAGGAGGCAGACACTGTTCTTAAAGGCGATTACGCTTACGTGATTGCCCAGAAAAACTCCGATAAAATGTTCTGTGTCAAGAAATACTCCTCTCTTTTTCTTGGAATAGGCAAAGATTTCATCTGTTGTTCTTCTGATTTGCCATCGATCATTCAATTCACAGATTCAATCGTTCCCATTTATGATGGCGAGTACATTGAATACACTTGGAATACTTATCGTATCAGAAAACTCTCTTCAGGGATGGAGGTTGAGAGAAAACCTTACAAATGTTCTCTTGATATTGAAGAGGCTCAAAAAGGAGAGTTCCCCCATTTTATGCTCAAGGAGATTCACGAACAGCCAGAGAAAGCTCAAGCTTTGATCAATTTCTTGAAAGAGTCAGGCCAGCTGGATGAATTCTGTCGTGAATTAAAGGATGAAAGAAGGATTTATCTTATTGGTTCAGGTTCATCTTATAATGCCTGCGTACTTGGGGCATATTATCTGAATAAAATTTCAAGAATCGAGGCAATTCCTGTAGTTGCGGGCGCGTTCAAAGAGTTTTTAGGTCATGGAGACTTTTCTCAAGGAGCCTATATCCTTGTCTCTCAGAGCGGAGAGACTAAGGATGTCGTGAGTGTTTTGAACTTTTTGGAAGAAAAAAAGGCAAGGAAGATTTTTGCCTTAGTGAATGTTTTAGGTTCTTCTCTCCAGCTCAGGGTAAAAAACTATTTACCTCTTCTTTCTAACATAGAAATCAGTGTGCCAGCCACAAAAACGTTTACGAATCAGGTGATTACCTTTCTCTATTTAGCTTTGAGATTGGGAGAAATTAAAGATAAGAAAAAAGCTAATTTAGAAGAAGAATTCAAGAGACTCCCGAGCCTTATCGAAAAAACTTTATCCCTTAATTCAGAAAGGTGCCGGCAGATAGCCCGTTTTTTAGCTAAAAACGAATACCTCTATTATCTTGGCTTCGGGATAAGCTACGGTGCGTGTCTGGAAGCAGCTTTGAAAATGAAAGAGATCACTTATATTCCGTGTGAAGGGATGTATTCTTCTGAGTTCAAACATGGTCCGCTAGCAATAATCAAAGAGGGAGATTGGATTTTGTTTCTCTCCACGCTTGAAGATGTCCACATGACTCTCTCCCATATCAATGAAGTAAGTTGCCGCTCAGGGAAGATTTGTACCATAGCCCCTCCCGATGATTCTCTTTCTCTCAACTCAGATGAACTCATCTCTCTGCCTTCTCAAAATTATTTTATTGTTCCTCTCCTCGCTGTTATAGTTTCGCAACTCCTTGCCTACTGTATTAGCCAGGAAAAAGGGATCAATCCTGACCAGCCCCGTAACATCAGCAAAACCCTTACTGTGGATTGATTGTAAACGTGATATAGACACAGGTTGCAAAGCTGATAGTTAAAAGAAAATTAAGTACCAGGATTAAAGCAAAGTACGATGTGCTAATTATAAATTGGAGCTTATCTCAAGGTGACGGGATTGAAGTGCAGGGATTAATAAGATTATTCAATTGTCATGGTGAGCTCCCGTAGGGAGCGTGGCAATCTATCTTTGCGAACGAAGCGCGGCAATCTCAGCCGATAATTCACAATAATGCTCCTCATTTCTTCATATCTTGCGAATTATAATCTAAAAACGGAGGGAATTATGAAACACAGAATTTTTACTAAAGTTTTTTTAATCATGGTTTTATTCTGTTTTGTCTATGCAGAAGGAGAAAAGAAGCCTTTTACAGTCGACGATGCAGTCAATATGGTTAGTGTGTCCAATCCCCAGATATCACCAGATGGGAAATGGATTCTTTTTTCTAAAGATGAGCTTAAATGGAAGGATAACAAGCGAGAAAGGTATTTATGGCTGGTCTCAGCCGATGGAGGAGAAGCCTTTAAATACACAAACACGGGGGGTGATTCTTCTCCTCAATGGTCACCCGATGGGAAATATCTGGCATTTCTCAGGGGAAAAGAGGAGAAGCGTCAGGTATGGATGATGAGAACCTCTGGTGGCGAAGCGATTCAGCTCACAAAGCATAAAGGAGCGGTGTCATCTTTCCGCTGGGTTGCTGATAGCCAGAACATTATCTTTCTCGCAGATGATATAAAGAGCAAAGAGGAAAAGGAAAAAATTAAACAGGGAGATGATGTTGTCTATGTCTATGAAGGGCCTGATGGGCAATACCGTCGGGGCAGTTGGTCGAATCTCTGGTACTTCAGCTTGAAGTCAAAAAAGGAGAAACAGATAACCAAAGAAAAAATGATGGTGCGTGGATATGATATTTCTCCCGATGGCAAACGAGCTGTCTATGTCTATCGAACCGAAACCGGAAGGAATACATCGGATCTGAGTGAGATAGCGATGGTAACACTTGAAGACGGAAAGATCACAAAACTCACCAGTAACAAAGCGCCTGAGGGAAATCCCCTGTGGGCACCGGATGGGAAGAGGATTGCCTACTCAGCTCCTGATGATAAGACCTGGAAGCTGGCCAGCTCTAAAATCTGGATCATGGACGTTAAGACTAAGAAGTATCGACTAGCATCTGGAAAATTTGGAGGAGACATTAGAGGCTACAGGTGGAGTCCGGATGGGAAGTTTATTATTTTTAATGGGAGTACTCGCACAAAATCCAATATTTTCCGCCTAGATGTGAACTCTGGAAAAGTTGAACAGTTAACCAAGAAGCAAGGCATCTTAAGGTTTTCTTCTCTCTCTGCAGATAGAAAAAAGGCAGCTTGCATTTTTTCCGATAGTCAAACACCTCCTGATATTTGGGCGGTGGAGCTGGTTCCTTTTAAAGAGAAAAAATTAACTTCTGCTAATCCTTGGGTAAAAAACAGGATTCTGGCATCTATGAAAGTCATTCAATGGAAAAGCAAGGATGGGCTTCCCATAGAAGGTTTGCTCCATCTGCCTCCTGATTACAAATCAGGTAAGAAGCTGCCGCTTATTTTGAACATCCACGGAGGGCCAGCCGGAGTTTATACGAACAGTTTTAGTTCCAGCTATCATATCTGGGCCGGCTTGGGCTATGTTTCTCTTTCTCCCAACGTTCGCGGAAGCTCGGCCTATGGTGATGAATTCCTCCAAGGAAATATGAAAGATATAGGTGGCGGCGACTACTGGGACCTGATGACTGGAGTGGATGAAGTTATAAAGCAGCGCATAGCTGATCCTGATAAGATGGGCGTTCGCGGATGGAGCTACGGAGGAATTCTTGGCGGATGGACTCTTACCAAGACAGACCGGTTTAAGGCTGCTTCGCTGGGGGCGATGGTCTCAGATTGGATCTCGGAATATGGTATGGGATTTAGCTTTGATGTAAGGCTCTGGTATATCGGAGGAGCACCCTGGGATAATCCCCGAGGATACAGGGAAATGTCCTCGCTAACTCATATAGCAAATGTTAAAACTCCTGTAATTCTTTTCCACGGCGAAAGAGATACAACCTGCACTATCGGCCAGAGCGAGAACTATTTTACTTATCTTCATGAGATGGGAAAGACAGTGCGCTTTATCAGGTTCCCCAGGGAGCCTCATGGATTCAGAGAGCCCCATCACCAGCGGATAAGGATGGTCGAAGAGATAGCCTGGATGCAGAAGTATATCCGTGGAATTGACTGGAAGTTCGAACGCCCTAAAGAGAAAGAAGAAGAAGAGAAAGATGCAGGGGTTTGATTCATCAAACCCGTAATTTTGAGGAAGAAAACAAATAAAGAAAGTGATTACGCATTTTCTTGTTGTAGGGGTTTGATTTATCAAACCCGCACTTGTGCTGTGTAATTCAGCAGGGGAAATAGATTTGTAGGGGCTTGATTCATCAAACCCACCTTTTTTTGCTTAATTTAATAACCCAGGTTTCTAAATAAGATCTGTGGAAGAGACAGATATAAGCTGTATAGATTATCCTTCAAACAGAAGAGTTTCCTCTGATTTCCTCTAATGTTTAATCAGTTATACTTAATCCTGCCTTAAAATAATCCTTTTCTGTGCCAATCCCTATGCGGATATATTGATCCATTCCGAAGAAATCGCCGGTAACGATAAAAACACTCTTCTCGTTAAGGAGCTTGTCGGCAAGTTCTGTTGAGTTGATTTTCATATTATACCTGGGAAAAGCCACTCCACCGGCTCGAGGAGGGATTAGCTCAAAAAGAGGTTTGTGCTTATGAACCCACTCTTCAAGCGCAGCCAAATTTTCATTAGGAATTTTCCGGTTACGGTCCAAAACTTTATATCTTCGCTCAGGCTCTAAAACCAAAGACGCTACCCAATTACTAAGAATTCCATCAGAATAGATCCATGCATCTGCTTCTTGGGCGAAGCGAGCAATTTCTTTCATCTCACTGTCGCTCAGCACAGCTCCAGTAGGATTGTTCGGATTGCAAACAGCTATCATTTTCGTTCGAGCTGATATCAAGCCTTTTAGCTAATCCAGGTCCGGTCCCCATTTAAGCTCTTCTTTCAAATGAAAGGGCCTGACTTTAATACTAAAAGAGCGGGCAAGACCCCAGATCTGTATATAGTTGGGCAGCATAAGCATGAGCTCATCCTCCGGCTCTAAATTATGCCAATCTGTTATTTTTTATCTCCTTTCCTTAGCTGAGTATTTCTTTTAGTTGGTCCAGGCTTATTCTCGCTCCGCTCAGGATTAAAACTACGTTTTTATTTTTAAATTTTTCTATTGTTTTAAGGTAAGAGGCTGCTGGAAGAGCTGCTGTTCCTTCTACTAGAATGTTATGCTTTTCTATGAAAAGCTTAATGCTTTCTTTTATCTCTTCCTCTGTGACAAGAATGAAATCATCAACGTATTTCTTACAGATATCAAAAGTAATGGCTCCTTTCTCGATCCCGCCGGCGGATGCATCAGAAAGCGTGGGCTTTGATTCCATTTCTACAATTTTTCCAGCTTTAATGGATTCATACATAACTGCGGAGTTTTCGGGCTGGCAGCCAATAATTTCCGTATTTTTATCCATGGATTTTAAATACCCTGTGATTCCTGAAATCAAGCCTCCGCCGCCGACCGGCACAAGCACAGTATTAATGTTTTCGATTTGCCTCCGTAGTTCGATCCCGACTGTAGCCTGGCCGCCGATTATCTTGAGATCATTATAGGGAGGGATATACTTGAGATGATTTTTTTCTGCGGTATTCCTGGCAAAAACTTCTGTTTCGACACAGTCTGTTCCATGAAATTTTAGTTCTGTATCAAAATAACGAAGACCTTCTATTTTAGCCTGATTTGCGACAGAAGGCATGTAGATCGTTCCCTTCAATCCCAGTTTTTTAAGCGCATAGGCAAACGCTGCTCCGTGATTACCGGATGAAGCTGTAACCAGTTCAGTTTCCCTCTCTTTTTTAGCCAAGGAAAGGAGCTTATTCATAACTCCTCGCAGCTTGAACGAGCCGCTTAACTGGAGGTTTTCAAGTTTGAGATAGACATTACAGTCTCCTGATTGACTGAGAAACGGAGAATATTCAACATGAGTCTCTCTGATATGTTCTCTTATTCTCTTTTCTGCTTCTATTGCCTCTTTTTTTATATCGCTAAGCATTATTTTATCTGGATTATTCATCAGGTTCTACCAATATCAACCGAGAATAGATGAAGATTTTTCTATCTTTTCTGCAAGGGCAAAGTATTACAGGAATTGCCATTCTTATCAAGTTTTTGATGATTATTTTTAACATGAAAAAATAGGAATGAAAAAACGGCCTTCCCATTTAACTCAATAAACAACGAGAAAGAAAAAAAGTAGCCTGTTGTACTTGCTCATTAATTCAATAACACTTTTATAATGTCATTGCGAGCCCTGAAAGGGCGAAGCAATCTCATAAAAAAAGGTTGAGATTGCCGCGTCGCTATGCTCCTCGCCATGACAATTAATTTTATGAGATTGCCACGCTCCGTCCGGTCGCTCGCAATGACTCTTTTATTTTCTATACCATAACCGAAAATGCTACCCAGTTACTGAGCTAAAAGATCTTCCTCTTTATTTAGCAATTTTTCGTAGAACACGAAGGAGAGCGTTTGACCGTTAAATTTTGCTGTGCTATATGTTACGCACGATGGCAAATGAGGTCTACTCTTCAAAGCCTTCTCTCCAGAAGTCTCTGGGCGTCTTGGACGGGATCGCCATCCTGATCGGGATCACAATAGGCGCCGGCATCTATTCCACCCCTCAGATAATCGCCGGCTACCTCAGTTCCTTCGACTCAATCATTCTTCTCTGGCTGCTGGCTGGTGTCTTTGTCTTTACCAGCGGGTTGATCTACGCCGAACTCGGAACAAGAATGCCAAACACGGGCGGGGAATACGTCTACATAAGCCGGTGCTTCGGACCCTTTGCCGGATTCATGTTTGGTTGGGCGCAGCTGTTCATCATCCGTACGAGTGCAGCCGCAGGCTTGGCCCTGATCGCAGCGGATTACTTTGGCTATTTTGTCCCTTTGGGTAGAGTCAGCCGGATCATTACCGCACTCGGCGTCATTTTTCTGTTAGGTGTCCTGAACTATATCGGTATTCAAAGAGCCAGCATCTTCCAGAAACTGTCCACGATGCTAAAAGTAGGGGCCCTGTTCTCCGTCGTCATTGTCGGAATCATCTTCAGCGGTGGCCATGAGAACTTGCTTGCTACCAGAGCGGCGCCAGAAGGGCAGTTGAGCCCTTTGGGGAGTGTCGTCGCCGCGCTGATGCTTATTATTTTCTCCCATACGGGCTGGGAACGGATCGGGTATCCAGCCGGAGAAATGAAAAATCCAAGGCGTGTCATTCCTTTGAGTCTGATGATTGGAATTGGATTGGTTGTCCTGCTTTATGCGTTAACAAATTTAACCTTCCACAGGATCCTTGGAATGGAGGGAATGAGGGAGAGCACAGTCGTCGCCTCGGATGTTCTAACCGTGTTAATCGGTCCAATAGGTGCTGCGTTCATCGCTATCCTGGTGATAATTTCTGCAACCGGAAGCATCAACGGAACCATGATGACTGCGACCCGGGCCTATTATGCCATGTCCAGAGACGGTCTCTTCTTTAAATGGCTGGACCACGTCCATCCCCGATTTCGGACGCCGTCGCGGGCGATTGCCGCTCATTGTGTGTGGGGAGGAGCCATTCTCATTATCCGCGGGACATTTGAGACGATCGCAACCGGACTCGTCTTTACTATCCTGATTTTTTACGGGCTTTCCACCCTGGCGCTTTTCAAAATGAGGAGAGACCGCATCGGAGGCACAAACATCTTTCGGGTCCCCTTCTATCCTTTCCTTCCTCTTCTGTCTTTCTTGCTGATCATAGGCCTAATCGTCCTCAGAGCCATTTTCCAATGGCAGAATTCTGCCGTGGATCTGATCTTCATCGTCACCGGAATTCCGTTTGCCTTCTACTGGGTTCGAAGAAAAGAAAAAGCCACCAGGATGGATAAAAAGAATTCTAACATCAAAATTTAGAATTGATCAATATTGATATCGTGATTTTCTTTTTTTCAATACATCTATTCTCAGAAATATAGGAAAAATGGATGATTCAGTAAATCTGGGCAATAGCTGACACGTTCAACTCATTCTAAGTTATTGAGCTGTTAGGATGTATAATGATATACAGCTACAAATCTTAATTTAAGAGGATTCAAATGAGTTTAAAAACGCTTAACGGAGACCAAGCCATGGCTTTTGGGGCTCTGTCCTGCGGAGTAAAACTTGTGACGAGCTATCCTGGCTCACCGAGTTCAGGGACTGTAGAGGCACTGATTAGCCTGGCAAGAAAGCATAAAATCTATGTGGAATGGTCGAGTAACGAGAAAGTGTCCCTGGAAATGGGCATTGGTGCCTCGATAGCAGGGCGTCGAGCGCTAGTTTGTGCAAAAAGTGTAGGAATGAATGCGATGATAGATCCGCTCATGGCTCTTAATCTGACTCCAGTACATGGAGGGCTGGTCATCCTTCTTGGGGATGACCCTGGTGCATACGGATCTCAGAATGACCAAGACTCACGGAGCCTGGCTACCTTGCTGGAAATGCCGATGATGGAACCAGCAGGTCCAGCTGAAGGTTATGCTATGATGCAGGAAGCCTTTACTATTTCAGAGGAGTTTAACACTGGAGTAATTATTCGGGAGACTCGAAGCTTTACCCAGCAGAAGGAATCTATCCCTGTTTCTGATGAGCCTTACCGGGAAGCCAATCTCGGTCTTGTTAGAGAGCCTTTTAGATTTGTCCCTGTGCCCCTAAATGCGGTGGAAAAACACAGGGACTTGCATCAACGAATTGATGCAGTGAGCGAGTGGGCTGACAGAACTCCGTTTAACAGAGCAACTGGAAAAGGTGTGAAGGGTATTGTCGGTGCCGGGTTTGCTCACGCCAAAATTCTCGATGTTGTGGGCGACGAACATTCTGGGGAATTTCGCCTTTTTAAGTTGGGCGTCCTTTATCCTTTACCCAGAAAGACCATTATAGAATTTCTACAGGATTGTGATGAAGTCCTGATTGTCGAAGAGATTGAGCCTTATGTGGAAACTCATATCAAGGCTATTGCCCATGATAGTGGTTGCCGTACGAAGATATACGGAAAACAGAGTAGCCATTTGAGCAGGGAAGGTGAATTATTTCGCTGGCAGATTCAGCATGCACTGACTGAGTTTATTCCGGAGTTTATTCCCAGGCGAGAATACTTGAAAGAAAAAGAGGCCGAAGAAAGACCACTAAAGAAGGATTATTGTGAAGACTGTAGCTATGATAAAGTCATCGACAAACTGGAGGAAGCTGCAGAGAGCTTAGGACAAAAGCCGGTGCTTATCGGGGATCCTGGCTGCCTGGTTACGGTAGCGGACCGGCTTGAAGCCAAGTACGCCCTCGGTTCTGCGGTCAGCACTGCCGATGGTTTGAGCAAAGCTGGAGTTGATGAGCGTGTTGTGGCTCTATTCGGCGACTCTTCTTTTTTCCACACAACTATTCCTGCCATCTGTAATGCGGTCCATAACCAGAGCAAAATCCTGATGGTTGTCCTTGATAATAAAACAACTGCCACCTCAGGATTCCAGGTTAATCTCGGAGTAGGGAGAGATGCAATGGGAAAGGAGGCGCCAGGTTTAGACATTGAAAAGATTGCCCGGGCCTGTGGTGTGAAAAATGTGTATACTTCTGGTCCGGACGACTTAGATTCAACGCTCAAAGAAACCTTCCTGGAAGCGCTAGGCCTCAACGAGCTGGCAATGATCATTATTCGACTGGAAAAATAAAAAAATATACAGCCCATTCTTTAGAATTGTCTTCCCCTTTATTAAAAAGAAGATATCTATCTAGCCCAAAAATAGGCAAATATCTAACCAGCCGTAAAAAGGCAAAATAAGATAAATCAAAAAAATAAGAACCCCCGAGGAGCTTTTTACGATCTGGCTGCTTTTCTTACTCGAAGAGATTTATCCTTTTTCAGAACTCTCAGAACAGCTTTAATTCTCTCGTTATCAGGTAATTTCCTCAAGGCCCAGGTTGCAGCCGCTCTTATGGATTCGGGCTTTGTTTTTATAAGGAACCATAGCTTGGGCCTTGTCGCAACAGCAATAAGTTTATCTGCTGTTTGTGGCGAACCGATTAGCCCCAGCGCCCGGCAAGCCTTAGCTTGGAGCGAAACTCTGCTCTCTTTCTCCCAGAACCACTTCGGCTTTATTACACGCAAAAGCGCAGGCACAGCATCCAGAATTTTGCGCTTAGAAAGTAGATAAAGGAGATGCAATTTTGTGTTTCCTGCAGCTAAATCAAATAAATCGAGGAGAGCCGAGTCGACCTCTTTCCCAGAAAGCTGTTCCAAGACCTCCAGTGCAGGTTGTACTGTTTCAGATGGTCCTGAAAGAGTTATATCGCGTAGCAGGGGGATCACCTTCGGGTGGTCGACGAACATATCGACTACATTGATTAATTTAAGAAGCTGAGCAACAGGAATATTAGGATTTATTTCTTCTAAAAATGCTTCCACAGAATCTCTTCCAGCTTTCTGGATAGCGCCTGCCGCTAATCGGCGAGCTTTGAGCGGAACGTCAGATGTTATTCTCCTCACGGCGACTTCAGCTAATTTATCTGGTTTCTGTTCTGCCAGCCAAGCCATTGCTCTCCCTTGAGTTTCTACGTCCTCAGAATTAAGGTCCTCGAAAGCTATGGATAGATCCTGTTCTATCTGCTCTACATACTTTACGTCTGGAACAACATCGGCGTATTTATATTGCCTGGCACGATCTTCTTCTCCGGATGCCTCTACAGGAGGAGCTTCTACAGGAGGAGCTTCTACAGGCTTAACCCCTTTATCACGAGGGGAGACTCCTTCAGTCTCCAGCAGCTTTTTTGTTACATCTGAAATGTCCGTCTGCTGCAGAAGATTTATAAGATGTTTGAATTCTTCCCTGCCGGCACTTCCAGATTGAACTGCCGAGAGCAACTCTTGTTTATCCCTTGAAAACTCGTCCAACATATCTTTTAATTGCTTCATCTGTTCATCGGGTATGGGTGAAGTTTCTTTCGGAGTGGGAGATGGAGCACTTTGGCCTTCTTTCATAAGGCTTTGGACAAGGAGCCCTTGTCTGTCGAGCGCTATTTTGCGCTCGCCTACTGCCACAAACACTTTTCGATCGGGCAATATGTGTGATAATTTGAGTTCTTGTACAAGCGTATCCCATTGGCCAACCACTTCTTCAGGAGGTTTGGTAAGTAGATTCAAGAATCTCTCCAGCTCATCCCGGGTTATCCCTCGGATGAATAACACCCCTTGCAGTCCGTAACTGTTCAGAATTTCGTACAGGTCTTCGCTCAATCGCACATCAATCGCTTTTTGTGGCGGAGGCAGACCGTTAAAAAGTACCGTTTCTGGCGTTACCGAGATTGAAAGAATTTCTGTCTTGGTAGCAAGAAATGGTTCCAGAAGTTGCAGGATCCTCGTCACCGAGCTCGTTACATTCTCATGGTGTTTTGGATAGAGGCGTATATTATTCAGGACGGCCTTGAAAGCCCTCCCCGCCTCGATGGCTTTGGAAAGGTCCTCAGGTTCAAGGGGAGATTCTTTGGCTAAAGATGTTGTAAGCATTCTCTTTTTTAGGATTTTTTGGGCGCCTCGTGAGATAAGCACTGCATCCATTTTGTCTTTCAGGATAGAAAACATCTTTGCTGCTTTATCCAAATGACCAGCATTCTGGAAATGGTAAGCCAGTTTTCCAACGACACGTTCGAGGGAACCAGCAGAAAATTTCTGTTCTAACTCTGCTGCACGAGCATGAAGCTCGTGACGCTCATCTTCATTCATAAGTGAATAAAAAATGGAACGGTCCAACCTTTGAGCAAAGAGGAACTCCTCAGAATTTGGTGTTTCCTCGATGAAAAGCTGTCTTTGGGCCTCGTGAAGAATGTCTATTACCTGCTGGTGCTTGAGTTCTGATATCCCTGTAAGTTGATGCGCATTGATCTTATCCCCAAGAAGTGAGGCCATCTTGAGAACATTTACTGCTTCCTCACCCATGCGCATCAGTCTTTCTTTGACCATTTCGCTGAGGCTTTCCGGTATATCCTCAGGTTTGACCAGGGAGAGATCCCATTCATTTCCCACGGCTTCTATCTTACCTTCTATAAGAAGATACGATAAGGCCTCCAGGATAAACTGCGGATTTCCATCGGAGTTGTGCAAGAGGGCTGCTTCTGATTCAGCAGGCAACGTTTTTCCGTCAAACTGCCTGGCTACAAGCTCATGGAGCGATTCCAAGCCCAAAGGTTCAAGCTGAAATTTTTGGATATTGCTGTTTGTTGCCATCTCTGGCATTGAATGGAGAAGGAATAAAAGCTTGTCCTCTCCTGTAACTAAATCTGGGCTGTTGATCGAAGAAAGGAAGAACAGCTTGCTCTCCTCTGTTTGCTCGAACTGGGAATCGAAAAACTGCAATGATGGCGGATCAATTAGGTCTGCATCGTCAAGCAGGATAGCGCCACTGCCCATTTCACGGAGAATAATGAAAACCTGAGTTAATGCCTCAAAAAAGGCCATTCTGTCAGATGAAACGACTTCCTCTTTTTGCTCCACCTTTTTTGTTTCCCACAAAGATATGTGTGGCTTGAGGACTAGTTTGTACGTTTCATCAAGTTTAGAGAATACCTCTTCAGAAATTGTTGGTTCTTGTTCGAAAAGTATCCCCAAAGCTGATAATACGCCACTGTACATATCTGTCTGCCAAAAGGGGTAGCCCTTGGCAAATAGGGTAAAGGCGAAACTTTGTTGAGCGGTCTTTTGCGCGTGCTTCATGAGTCTTGATTTTCCCATTCCATCATCCCCATAAAGCACAGGAAACAACATAGGATTCTCTTGCCCGGAGAGATGTTTGTTTAAGAATTGAATCGTATCATCCCTGCCCACGATATAAGGATAAGAAAGGATGGAATCGAGCTTAGAAGGAGTCAGAAGTTTACCCTTACTGGGGTAGACAACAACTCTTCCTCTCCCTCGATCCTTTGCCGTATAGAGGGCTTCATCGGCTTTTCTGAAGAGAGTCTTCAAGGTTTTTCCATCCTCGGGAAAGAGGGAAACGCCAGCACTGTATTTAAGATTGAGCTTTTTGTCTTTAACTTTAAGAGGCGATTCCATTAGCTTTTGCAGAATCTCCATCCCAAGCTCCCTGGCTTGTTTCTTGGTCAACTCCGATAAGATAAGGACGAACTCGTCGCCGGCATAACGGATCACAATCCCTTTTTCCTGGATATTTTCTGAAATAATATCGGAAAAATGCTTCAGTGCTCGGTCGCCCACTCCATGTCCGTAGTTATCGTTGATTGATTTAAAATTGTCCATGTCGAGCATATAGAAGGCTACTGTAAGGTTTTCCTTACCCGCCTGGGTAAGATATCCCGGGATTACTTCTTTCAAATAGCGACGGTTGAATATTTGCGTTAGCTCGTCAGTGTATAAAAGGCTTAGAAGTTCTTTATCTTGAGATTCAGTGCTCATAGGATTTAAAAAGGTTTAGAAATAAGAGTGGCTAATGTAATGATTAAATGCACCTCATGTGCGTGTCTATATTTTGATTTTTTATTCATGGGAAAAATTTAAATAATGGAGGCGCACACCCTAATTATAGGGAAATTTAATAAAAAAAGCAACACCTTGTATGCGTTAAATCAGGTAAAATCTCAATTTTGGGGTCAGGTCTTGTTTTTTGCCTCTAATCGTACAAATGCAATTTTGTCATGGGGTCAGGTCTTGTTTTTTGCTAAAAAAGCAAGTCCTAACAGCACTTATTACATGATCCACGTGATCCATGTACTAATTTATGAGACAGGCAAAAAACAAGACCTGACCCCTTTTGTGCTTTTTTGTTAAACCTGCTTGTGGTTTATTTACTTTAAGAATAGTTTAATGATGTTCCAGAGGCCGAGAAAAGAGACGATAAGGATAATCAAGCCTCCTAGAATGTTCTGTTTGATGTTATTGACCAGTTTTCCCATTTTCTGACGATTATTGAGCACAAAAAGCAGGAATATGGATGCCACCGGTAGCACGAATCCGTTAGCTACCTGGGCAAATATGATAACCGAAAGCGGATTGAAATTAAAAGCTGCTCTCAGGTAAGAGACGATAAGTCCTGCCAGAATAACTCCCAGCCAGACTCCTTTAAATCCCTTTGAATTGTGACCTCCTTTCCAGCCCAGAACCCCGGAGGAGGCAAAGGCGGCCGCGTAAGGAGCTGTCAGGGCTGAGCTCATACCTGCCGCAAAAAAACCCAGCCCGAAAAGTAAAGTCGTGAAAGAACCGAACAAAGGCCTGAGCTGCTGCCCTAGTTGGATTCCGCTTTCCAGCGAAATCCCTTTCTCATAAAAAGCAACGGCTGAGGTGATAACTATCGAAGCTGATATAATCCCGCCTAACGATATAGAAAGGAGTAGGTCTTTTTTAACTTCCTTAAAACGTGCGATGGATTTCCATTTTTCCTTGACTGCCGAGGAATGAAGAAAAAGGTTGTAAGGAACGACTGTGGTTCCCACTAGAGCAAGAACAAGATAAAGCGAACTTTTAGGGAAAGAAGGAATAATTCCTTTTATGATTGAAAGGAGGTTAGGCTTGATTATAACGAGTGTTGTCAGGAATGAGATGCTCATCAAAAAAACTAAAAAAATCAAAAACTTCTCTACTAACTTATATTTTCTTCTGCTGAGGATAAAAATGGCTATCAACGATATAATTGCAATCCAGTATTCTTGAGAGACTGAGGTGACCATCTCGAGGCCAAGAGAGCCGCCGATAATATTCCCGGCTTCGTAAGCAGCACAGCCAAAGGTGATGGAAGAGAGGGTAAGGATCGCAAAAATGCCCTTTGTCAGAGAGCTTTGAGGGAATTCTCTGAGGGCTTGGCCGAGATCGTGTTTTGAGCCTAAACTGAGCCTTCCTGTCATTTGCTGAAGGATAATAGTGGTTACGGTAGCGAAGACCAGAGCAAAGATCAATGCATAGCCAAACTGAGCACCTGCCATAGAGCAAGAGGTTACGGTTCCAGGGCCAATAAAGGCTGCTGCTACCAGGAAGCCAGGGCCAAAAGAGGATCTTTTATTTTTTCTGGCCATAGCCTCCTCCTCCTGGCGTCTCTACACGCAGCACATCTCCAGGCTCGACTTTTATGTTGACTTTGGAATTCAGGGCTATTTTTTTCCCTTTGGAAAGAAGGGTGTTTTTTCCCTTTTTTGCGTTTTTTCCTCCCTGTGCTCCAAAAGGAGGAAATTTCCGTCTTTCAGAGATGATGGTCGCTTGCGTGGGCACAAAGAATTCGTACTCGCGGATAATCCCTTCGCCTCCCTTATTACCTCCTTCTCCACCCGAACCCCGCCGCAGGCAGTAACGCCTTATTTTCAGAGGCAGATAATTTTCAAGAGCTTCCAGGGGTGTGTTGAGAGAATTTGTCATGTGGGTGTGGACTCCACTGAGGCCTGGAGAGTCAAAGCTTCCACCCATTCCTCCTCCGATTGTTTCATAATAAGCGAAGGTTCTTTCCCTTGAAGGATCATAACCGCCGAAAGCGACATTGTTCATGGTGCCAGAGCTGGCAGCGGGGATTTTTTCTGGAATTGCATGGGAGAGGGCACCTAAGAGAACGTCCACTATTCTCTGGGATGTCTCCACATTCCCTCCTGCAGTTGCCGCCGGAGGCTGTGCATTGAGAATTGACCCTCGAGGAACTTTAATTTTTAACGGCTTCATCAAACCTGTGTTGAAAGGGATATCTTCCTCAATAAGGGAGCGGAAGACATAGAGAACTGCTGAATAAGTCACTGCAAAATTGGCGTTAACACTGCCCTCGACTTGAGGGGATGAAGAGCTAAAATCAATAAGGGCCTCATCTTTCTTGATAGTCAATTCGACGCCTATTTTTATGGGTTTATCCCTGATCCCGTCATCGTCCAGGTAGTCAGTGAAGGCATAGGTGCCGTCAGGAATCTCTTTAATTGTTTCTCTTAAAATCCTTTCTGCATAGAGCTGGATTAGACGTGTATAATGAATAATCTTTTTCAGTCCATATTTTTTTATTATTTCTTCCAGTCTTTGCTTTCCCTTGTTGTTGGCAGCTATCTGAGCCAGAAGGTCTCCTTTTCTCTCATCAGGAGTCCTGACATTGGCCAGGATAAAGTTGAGGAGGTATTTGTTCAATTTACCCCTTTTGACTAATTTTAAAGGCGGGATAATCAATCCTTCTTGATAGATTTCTGTGGCGAGAGGCATTGAACCAGGAGTCATCCCTCCCACATCTGAGTGGTGAGCCCTGTTGGCAACAAAAAAAGCAAGCTTTTTGTGGATAAAAACAGGCGAAATAAAGGTGATATCAGGGAGGTGCGTTCCTCCCCTGTAGGGATCATTGAGAACCACTAAATCGCCCTCTTCAAAGTTGATCGCTTTAAGGCAGGCTTGAACAGAAAGAGGCATGGCTCCTAAGTGAACAGGAATATGAGACCCTTGGGCAAATGTCTCTCCTTTCTGGTTAAAAAGAGCACAGGAAAAATCTTTTCTTTCTTTGATGTTAGGGGAGAGGGAAGTGCGACCCAGGACAGCACCCATTTCTTCAGATATGGACACAAATATATTCTTGAAAAGTTCGAGCTCAATAGGATCGAATTCAAGCATTGAGTTAATCTTCCCTTTGAATAATTAAGTTCAGAAAGCCATCAACTTCTAAAGTGTAAGAAGGGGGGAGGAGCGTTGTTGATTCGGAATCCGCGATAAGGGCAGGACCGTTTATTTCGTTCCCCGTTGCGAGAAGCGCCCTGTTAAATACCGAAGCCTGCCGTGTTTTCCCTTGGTAATGAATGAGTTGTTTTTTCATAGATGCCCTTTCGGGCTTTTTATCTTTAAAGGGAAATCTTTTTAGCTTAATTTTTTTGGTCTTACCCACAGCTTTGACGCGGATATTGACAATCTCAACCGCTCTCTGTTCGTGGTGATAAGAATAGAGTTTCCTGTGAGCCTTGTGAAAATCGGAAATAAAAGAGAGATCTGAAGTTTTTTTGTTCATGTAAGGAATGGTTATTTCATAAGATTGGCCTTGATACCTGAGGTCGAGAAAAGGGAGGATCGTAACTTCATCTTCCTTGAAGCCGTCCGCTTGCATACTCTTGAGGCTTTTTTCCCTTAATTTTTTAAAATGACTTTCGAGCTCCTCTTTGTTTGTTTTCTCTGCTGTTTTCAAGATTGATTTAGAGAAATCCTTGATAGAATCAGCCATAAGAAGCCCTAATGATGAGAGAACGCCTGCATTTTTAGGAACTATCACCCTGGGCATTTTAAGATGGGAGGCAATATCAACTGCGTGCATTCCTCCAGCTCCTCCAAAGGAGAAGAGAGCAAAGTTTCTTGGATCAAAGCCTCTTTCGATGGAAATCACTCGGATGGCCTTTTCCATGTTTGCGTTGGCAATTTCTATAATACCCGCGGCTGTATCTATGAGAGGTTTACTGATTTTCTTGGCTAGATTCTCCAGAGCTTTATGGCTTCTTTTCGGGAAAATTTCCATTTTACCACCGAGGAAAAACTCGGGAACAAGTCGCCCTAGAACCAGGTTGGCATCTGTGACAGTCGGCAAATCTCCGCGTCCGTAACAAGCTGGACCGGGATCAGCCCCTGCGCTTTGAGGGCCAACTCTTAGAGAGCCACCCCTGTCCACATAGGCGATAGAGCCACCTCCGGCTCCAACTGAGTGGATATCAATGATAGGGATTCTGATGGGGAAGTCTCCGATCACACTTTCACTCGTCCTTCTAATCTTGCCGTCTATCAAGGAAACATCAGATGAGGTTCCTCCCATATCAAAAGTGATGATATTCCTAAAGCCCGCTGCTTTTCCCAGATGGAATGCGCCGACAACTCCTCCTGCTGGTCCTGAGAAAGCTGTTCTTATGGGCTCCCGTTTCGCTTTGGCCGGGGGAATATATCCTTCGTTTGACTGCATGATTCGAAGCTCAGCTTTTTGCATTTTCTTTTCTAATCTTGTCAAATAACGGCTAATAACAGGCATTAGATACGCGTTTACAGCAGTTGTAGCTGTTCTTTCGTATTCACGATATTCAGGCAATATGTCACTCGAGACAGAAATCAATAATTTTTCTTTCTTCAATTCTCGCGAGATAATTTTCTCGTTAGCGGAATTCGCGTAGGAATTGATAAGGGAAACAGCCACCGCTTCTGGCTTCAATTTTTTTATTTTTTCGAGTGTTTCTCGGAGACGAAATAAAGAGACTTTTTTTTCGACTTTTCCTGAAGCTGAGGTTCTTTCTTCGAGTCCAAAACAGAGATGGCGAGGGAGAAGTGGAATCCTTTGTTCACCCTTTAGGCCATATAGCTTGCGCCTTGTCTGGCGCCCGATAAAAAGAATATCCTCGAATCCTTCTGTTGTTATAAGAGCAATTCGCCCTCCCTTCCTTTCAAGAAGAGAGTTCGTTGCAACTGTTGTCCCATGGATAACCATCGGAGAAAGGTCTTGACTCAGGAATTCATTTATCCCCTCAAGGATGGAAAGAGAAGGATTCTTAGGTGTTGATGGGATTTTGTTTATATCAATTTTGCCGTCAACGTAGATAACAAAATCAGTGAATGTTCCCCCCGTGTCTATTCCAATTCGCACTTCCTTCTTCATTAGAGATATATTTATCTTCAAGCCTTGAGCAAAGTCAAGGACAAGATATTGCCAGGGCTTGATTCATCAAACGTTGTGGGGTCAGGTCTTGTTTTTTGCTTGTATTCACATTCATATAAACGCTATTTATTTATAGAGTCAGGCCTTGGTTCTTTTGTAAGGGCTTGATTTATCTTGCGTAGGGGTTTGATTCATCAAACCCACCTTTTCTTAATGTGTGGATTTGATTTATTCTTGTAGGGGCTTGATTTATCAAGCCCACCTTTTGACTATCTTAGATAAACTTAAGGATTTAATAGATGAGAATTGATTAAATTATTTACAGGTGTCGCATGTAGTGGCAGAACAAGTATTGCAGGCTGCAGAAGAAGAGCTAAGGCGATTCCCTCCTCCTATTCCGAAGGATGAGAAAATTTTTTGTATATCTTTACTCCCACACGAAGTACAGGAAACGCTTTTCTCCTTTCCTATTGAAACGAGGCTTTCAAAATGCTTTTTGCATTTTCTGCAAATAAACTCATATATCGGCATTGGATTATTATTTTATGTTATTTTGTATCTTTAGACAATCGGGTCGTTTTTGGAGGTTATTTTTTTGTAAAAAATGGCGGGCTTGATAAATCAAGCCCCTACACTACAAAAGAAGCAAGGCCTGACTCTATAAATAAATAGCGTTTATATGAATGTGAATACAAGCAAAAAACAAGACCTGAGCCCACAACGTGACCCCACAACTTTTGATGAATCAAGACTCTGCAAAAGAATTAATAATCTGCGAATGACCGTGCGGCTAGCTAAATGATTGCTATGGCTTCAATCTCAACCTTTACGTCTTTGGGCAAGCGTGCAACCTGGACAGCCGCTCGGGCAGGATATGGGGCTTTAAAGAATTCTCCGTACACTGCATTCATCTCGCCAAAGTCGTTCATATCCTGGAGGAATACCGTGCATTTAACAGCTTTGTCAAGAGAACTTCCCGCTTCTTCAAGAACAGCTTTGAGATTACTCAAAACAAGTCGCGTTTGCTCTGCTGTACTTCCAGTGCTTAGCTCTTCTGATTTGGGATCAATTGCAATTTGGCCAGAGGCAAAAACAAAGCCGTTGGCCGCGATTGCCTGGGAGTAAGGACCAATAGCCTTGGGTGCATTTGCTGATTTGATTTCTTTTTTCATGGATTTACTCCTTCTTTCTTTTGAGAACAAATTTGGGCCTATCAAGGCCATGCAGCTTAAGGTGACCAGAGCTTCTCTTCTTTTCATCTTAAGCTCTCCTCTGAGAAGATTTATCATAAAGAAAAATATTTACCTTGGGCTCTAAATATTTTTTCCGCTTCTGATTCATGCAGGATTATATAAAAACATGGCTTAAGAGTCCAGAAAGGTAAGAAGGAATTTTCAAGAGAAATCGCTTACATTCGTAAAAGTTATATTCTGCGAGTTTTGAGAAGAATGGTGTTGTTATTCTTTTGCTTACTATGTATATTAAGATTTATCCATTTATTTAAAGGAAGGGATACTATGATGCTCAATCGGTTCCAAAAAATTTCGGTATTTGTTTTACTGTCATTATTTTTCTTCCCGGTTTTGATACATTCCCAGAAGATCGATTGGCAAGCAGTTGAAGACAGAACTGTTCAGCTGTTTCAAGAGTATCTTACCATCAACACCTGCAACCCACCTGGCGATGTGGCTGCTGCAGCTGAGTTCTTCAGGGCAATATTCGAGAAAGAAGGTGTCCAGGTAGACCTGGTCTGGACAAATAAAAACACTGGACGGGTTAATGTGCTTGCTCGTTTGAAAGGAAGCGGAAAAAAACGCCCACTTATGTTGCTTAATCACATGGATACTGTCCCTGTTGATAGGTCTGGGTGGAGTGTCGATCCATTAGCGGCCTTAAAAAAGGATGGATATATTTACGGACGGGGAGCTCTGGATATGAAAAATTTCGGGATAGTCCAGTTTATGACGATGCTCCTGCTCAAGAAATATAATGTTCCCTTAGACCGAGATGTAATCTTTCTTGCAGTGGCTGATGAGGAGACTACCGGCACTCTGGGTTCAGCCTGGATCGTTAAAAACAAATGGGAAGAGATCGACGCTGAATATGTCCTGGATGAGGGAGGCTTCGGCACTCAGGGTTTCTTCACCAAGGATAAGAGGCTGATTTTTTCTGTCGGAGTTGCCGAAAAGAAAGTTCTCTGGCTAAGGCTTTCCACTTCCGGTCCTAGCGGGCATGGTTCAATGCCTCTTAAAGAAAATGCAAATTTCATCATGGTCCAGGCTTTAAGCCGGGTCGCCTCGCACATAACTCCGATTCATATCACTCCTCCGGTTGCCGAGATGATAAGAAGGCTTGGAAAACTGGCTGATACTCCATACAATAACGCGCTTCAGCGAAACACGATTTCACTTACCGTCACTAATGGTTTTGTGGGTGATCCGCCCAAATCAAACGTTATCCCTGGTAAAGCTGAGGCTGTTCTGGATTGCAGGCTTCTGCCTGATCAGGATCCAAATGAATTCGTTTCGAAATTAAAAAAAATCATTGATGATCCCCGGGTGAAATTTAATTATATTGAAAGGCCAATCGAATCTATCGTCTCGCCTTATGATACAGAACTTTTTAAGATCATCGAGGAGGAAACCATAGCTGTCTATCCCGATTCTATCACTGTGCCGCATCTGGTCATTTACGGAACAGACTCAAGGTTTTTCAGGAGGAAAGGTGCGAGCTGCTATGGTTTTTTCCCGGGTCCGGTCACCATGGAAGAGTATAAGACGATACACGGGAATGATGAAAGGATAAGAGAGAAGAGCCTGCGAACAGCTGTACGGATCTACTATAATGTGGTGAAGAGCTTCTGCGAAGCAAAAAATAAGCAAAAATAAAAGTGCAGGCCTGATGAATTAAGTCCCCAGGAATATTAATGGTAGGTTTTGTTAATAAAGCTTCCGAGAATGAATAAAGGCGGGCTTGATAAATCAAGCCCCTACAAATAATTGAAGGTGAGCTTGATAAATCAAGCCCCTACAAAAGATTAATTAGAAAGTGCGGGCTAAAAGGGCCGGAAAATTCTAATCTTTTTTTCGTTTCTCTATTAAATTCAGCAGGGAATACATTTCCTTACCTTTCTTGCCGCCTAAGAATAAATATGTATTAAGGTAAGAAGCTGCTATTTCTATCTCTTCTTTTTTGATTGAGATTTTGGCCATGGTGAGATATGGCTGGGGATTGCTTGGTTTTAAGCTTATTGCTTCTTCACATTCCTCCGCTGCTTTCTCAATCAAGTTTTGATCAAGATACAATCGACTTAAAGCCATATGAGACATGAAAGAAGCGGATTTTTTTCTGACGACGACGCTTATATCCACCTCACTTTTCGAAATGGCTCTTTCTTTTTCTGATTTTGCAGCTATATTTTCGTATTCGATGGCTTTTCTCCATTTTTGTTCGGCATTTTGCTTGTCGCCCAGAGCATAATATGTGATTCCAAGATTGTAATGGCCTGTGGCATTCTTCTTATCGATTTCTAGCATGTCTTTGAATTCCAGCAGAGCTTTATCAAATTTCTTTTGGTCATAGAAAATATTTCCCATCAAATCATGACACCCGGCTGCATCATTTTTGCTTACCTTATGAATGTCTTTATACCATAAAGCCCTGGCGCAATAGGTTTCTGCTTCTTCTATCTTTTCTATGTCATAATAAAGCATGGCAAGATTGTGATTCACAAGAAAGGATCGTTCGTTTACTACTAATGATTTTTCAAGGGCCTTGATTGCTTCATCTATTTTCCCCTTCAGCAATTCTTTCAGAGATGTTCCGTGCAGAGCTGCAATTAAATGATTGTCGTGATATTTCAGCCTGTGATGGACTTCGAATTTTGTCGGATGAAGATCCGGAAAAGGAATAACGCGACTCGATATTTTCTTTAGTTGTTCCTCGGCTTCATTTTTCTTGTTCTGTTTAAGATATAGATTCGCCAACTGAAGCCTTACTTCCCTTTCGTCATAGTTAGCCTCCAATGCTGCAAAGAACTTTCTTTGAGCTTCGTTGTATTCTTCATTTATTTTATAGACAACACCTTGAGCAAAATAGAAGGCACCCTCATTTCTTTCATCGAATGCATCCAAATGGATGATTATTTTAGACGCAGACTTTTTTTCCAGGTAAATTCCTTTTTCGTTTTTTATTCTTTCCAGCTCATTCTCTTTGATTATTTTTCCGTTTGGTTTCCGCGGCTGAACGCCTGATGTTTTTGCCATCCAGCCTTCGTCAAAATAGACATTCTCTTCGATTATCTTAAGCTGCTCTGCGGCTAATTCAATCTCATCGCTTAGAATATAGGCCGCAGCCAGATAGAAACGGGGATTAAAGTTTTCGCGGTGAAATCCGAGAGACCAGATAAGATATTTTATTGCCTCTTCATACTCCTTCTTTTGTAGGTAAGCATAGCCAAGATCATCGAAGACCTCTGCTTCCTCTTTCCAGGAGGTGAACATCATGCCCTTGAGATAGTTAGTTATCGCCTTATCGTATTCTCCGGAAAGAATTTCCTCGTCTGCTTGGCTGAAGTATTTATTTGCCTTTGGCGGTCGCGCCAGAATTTGAATAGATGAGAAAAAAACAATCAGCAGAAAAATCAAAAGGGAGGTTTGCGTTCTCCAATTCTTAACATATCTATTTTTAACCAAGTTAATTCTAATCAATTCAATTTTTAATCGTATCAGTTTTTAATCATATCTGCCCGGATAAGGATATCAAACCCTTCATAATAGTAGCGACGTATGCCTTTATCTTCTTTATACTCGCCTTTTCCTGCCATTATTTCCTGGAATGCCGCTGAAACCCGGGAGATGACCTCGCTCTTAACCCAGGGATCATTATGCCCGGCGCAGAGATAGTCGTATTCATCTAGACGGCTTTTCAGCTTTTCCACCGAAGCAATGTAGTCGTCGATATTCACGTCCTCAGGATAAGCATATAAAGGGCCAGGAAAGAAGGTGTCGCCTGTAAAAAGTATTCGGTTTTTCTTGTCCAGCAAGCACATGGAGCCGGGAGAGTGACCAGGAGTGTGGATGACCTCCAAAGTGCGGTCTCCAAGATCGATTATATTACCCTCTTCCAGAAGAATGGATGGCTCTACAGGGGGAATCTCCCAAGCTGCCGCGTCAAATCCTTCTGGCAGTGGCTTCCAGATAGAATCTCCTGTAATACTGCTTTTGAGCGATGAATTTTCGACTCTGGTGCGAAGCCTGTTGATACAATCAGCATTGTTGAAACAGGCGATTTCTTCAAACTGGTAATTGTTACCGATGTGGTCCCAATGTCCGTGTGTATTCACTACCGAGACAGGCATATGAGTCAGCTCAGATACAACCTTTTTGAGGTCTCCGATTCCCGTACCAGTATCGATAACCACGGCTTTCTCTTTTCCGATAACCAGATAGCAGATAGCTTCCTCAAACTGGTAAGGCTCATATACGGCATAGGTTCCATCAAGGAGTTTATAAACCTCAAACCACTCCTGGGTGGTATCTACTTTCTTTAACTTTGCATAAATAGGGCGTGGAAGTTTCTCCCACCATTTTGCCGGCTGGATGAGTTCCGATCTTTTCTCCTCAGCATCTTGTTTTTTCTCCATAGAGCATTGAACGAATGCCAAAAAGACAGGCAAAATCATTATTAAACAGATAAGAATATTTCCGTTTACGCCTATGCACGAAAATTTCCTTCTTTTTTTCATTTTTTTCTCCCTCCCAAAAAGCTTATAGCTGAGAGGTGCGTCTAAGTCAACTCATTTGATGTCGCAACAAAAGTCACCTGGTTTAATTGACATTAGATTTCACCAGTGTTATATGCTATATGCTTGATGCCACGGAAGATGCTTGGCGTGCCCATTTTTCGCATCCTGATGCATCATGAAAAATAGCGCCATTCCCGAAAAATTGAGTATTTTGACTTTCAGAGTAAGCTACTTTAAATTCTGAGATAAAAGATTCGTGAATCTTATTCGAAAACTTAAGGAGGTTAAAATGGAAAAAACTCTTTCTAAAAAGACTTTAAGAAAGATTCTTCTCTCAGCCTTTGTTATAATTTTTGTGATAGCTCTTATATCGTTTATGTATGCTGTAACCTCTGAAGAAGAAGGCAAATCAGCCTCCCTTAAGCCAGTTGAATATAACCAGAAGCAGTTAGTGATGATGGCTGTGCAGGGCTTTATTGCACCTCCAGGATTTGGTGAACCGCCTTACAAAATCGACCCCCAAGGGAAAATACACGTGTTCCCCGGTATAGGGAGTATTACTTATAATTTCCGGACCGGGGATTCTGCTGTTCATATTGCGGGCGACCACATCGAACCCGCCATATCCCTCTACAATCCAGGCAAAGGGGGTGACGGATCAAGCTATGAAAGTAGAGGGCTAAACGGGCTCTCTTGTATCGGGAACAAAGTTCGGGTTCTCACCGGTGAAGCCAAGGGAGCAGAAGGCCGAGTTGTCGGCAAGCATGGTGGCGCTGAGCATGTTATGGTTGATTTTCCTGATGATGAGGTCTTTAGAAAACTGGCAATCGGAGACAAGATGCGGGTTTATGCTATTGGAGTGGGGATGGAATTAAAGAACATCCGGGGAGTGAGGGCCATGAACGTGAGCCCTCACCTCTTGGAAGCCTTAACAAAAGCTGGCATGGGTGTTACCGATAAAGGGAAATTGCGCATCTCAGTAACGCACCGCATCCCGGCAAAAATCATGGGCTCAGGACTTGGTCGATCACACGTCTACAGGGGGGATTATGATATTCAGCTGTTCGATGAAAAAACCGTTAAGGATTATAATCTAGGAACTCTACGCTTTGGGGATATCGTGGCCATAATAAATGCTGACCATACTTATGGCCGAACTTATAAAGAAGGTGCTGTTTCTGTTGGAGTGATATGCCACAGCCGAAGCTCAGTGGCAGGCCATGGGCCGGGTGTGACGACGCTTTTTACATCACGCGAGGGAAAAATTGAATTAATTATCGATCCTTCGGCCAATCTGGCAAAGCTATTGAACATAAGATAAAGAAATTTAGCTGAGATAAGTATTATGCATTGGCTAGTAACAGCAACTGAGCAACGGCTATTACGCAACTGCGGCTGAGCAGAGGCAATTAAGCAAGGTTAATTGAACAACGGCGGAACTCAGCTTTTAACGTCGTAAAATTAAGCAAGGAGGCAAAAGATGTCCGAAGATAAAGAAAACCAAGAAGAAGAAGGAATCCCTGAGGAGAATAAACACAAACATGATCCTTTCTCAGGTATGACAGGAGGATTGATACTTATTCTCTTAGGAGTGCTTTTTCTCCTGGCTACGATGGATTATATTTCTTGGGGTAATTGGTGGAAATGTTTTTTAATGGGATTAGGTGTAATTTTAATCCTTGAGGCTATTATCAGGAGTGCAAGTCCTCTATATCGCAAGGACATCACCGGAAAGTTGATCGGAGGCTTTGTTCTTATCTTCATCGGTGGCTCTTTTATCATCGGCTGGTCAAATTGGTGGCCGCTGATCTTAATAGCTGTGGGCGTTGGAATCCTCTTATCTTCACTATGGAAGGCAAAAAGGCCAGAGTAGAGATATAGGATATGAATAGGGGACTGTCTCCGTAGACATATTTATCTTTTTATTGAATTCTTTGGGAACAAAATAGGGGCCTGCGCCATAAAAAATGGAAATGATTCATCCCCTGCTGGATA
>Ga0209636_10000557_pt1 | contig 36794 bp, 28 predicted proteins | sample DeeMarSWOR152_54_FD_187464 | JGI IMG/M metagenome (GOLD analysis project Ga0209636, IMG submission 187464) | Marine sediment microbial communities from White Oak River estuary, North Carolina - WOR-1-52-54 (SPAdes) (version 2) | ecosystem: Environmental > Aquatic > Marine > Intertidal zone >... | reverse complement strand
ACGTCCAAAAGTGCATTCGGCAACGTTATCAATGGCACGAACGCTCGGGACCTGAGCGCGACGGGCGAGCCTACCACGTGGGGCAGAATCAAAGGCCTCTTCATGTGACTGTTGCCGCGCCAAGGAAGTATGGCTCCCCCGGGCCCTCGCCGCACGAACCTACCCACTCATTTCCTCGATTGACTAGGCCCGATTCCTCGAATATAATTAAGGTGTGCTTGATAATGACCTGAAGTGCGCTCTCAGGGATGACCTGAAGAGCGTTGCGCTTTGAGCGATAAGAACGGAGTTTACTTGAGGTTTGACTGTTCCTTTCGCGGGGGCTTAGTCTGCGCCTGCCTGCTCGCGCTTCTGCTTTTGCTTTACCCGGGTCCTTCCAGTGCCGCCTTTGCGCCTGCCCATCCGGAAAAGAAGGGTCTTAAGTATATAGAGGAGAGGCACGGGCTTGAGCCAAAGCTCCTCCTTAAGGACCGGGACGCGTTTGCCGTCACGAGCCTTGCCGCGGTGGCCGATACGACCACTCTTAAGGTCCTGGCACTCCTTGTTGACTTTCCTGATTTCTCTTTCATGCACGACAGCCTTTTTGTAGAGAGGCACCTGCTTTTTCTCACGCAGTTCTATTCGATCGTCTCAAGCGGCAAGCTTCAGCTTGAGATTACGACTTCTGACCCCGTGTTCACGCTTCCTAAATCGATGGAGCATTACGGTCAGGATGACGACATAGGTCTAAGGCTCGTGGAACTCACGCAGGACGCCGTCGCAGCTGCTGACAGTCTGATTGACTTCACGCTCTACGACGAGGTCATTCTACTTCACGCTGGATTGGGACAGGAAGCCGACATTTTCGGCGACAGTCCCGAGCAGATTTGGTCTGCAATGCTTGGGCCGGCGGAGTTTGAATACTACCTTCCTGATTCTCTAGAGTATCCTGGAATTGCCACCAACGACACGCTTCCGGGCGGTGAGATCAAATACATAGACAGAATCGCAATCGTCCCCGAGGATGAAGCTCAGGATAATTGGCCCTTAGATCCTCTCGGCGTTTACGCTCACGAATTCGGTCATGTCCTCGGGCTTCCCGATCTCTACGACACCACGCCTTACGGCGGTTCCGACTCACAGGGGATAGGGAACTGGGGGCTCATGGGCACGGGGCTCTGGAATGCAAACGGTTACTCCCCGGCCGAGCCCTGCGCGTGGTCAAAGGCGGTGCTCGGGTGGAAGCCGGTGCGTGTCGTTTCCGCTGCCGACACTTTGGAGCTTTCCTTCTCCTCCGGTCTTAACGAATCCGGGGAGATCCTTCTTATCCCCATCGGGGGCAGGGAATACTTCCTCGTTGAGAACAGACTTCAGGATCTGAACGGCAATCTCGCGTTTGACTTTGACGACACAAACTCCGACGGAGTTTTAGACATCTACGAAGATTCGTACGATGGTGCCGAGTTTGATTACTTCCTTCCGGGTATCGGTACGGGTTTCAGCAGTACCGGCTCGGGCCTTCTCATCTGGCACATCGACGAGCAGCAGGTGGAAGCGGGGATGCCCTACAACATGGTGAACGCCGACCCGTTCCACAAGGGTGTCGACTTAGAGGAGGCCGACAGCATTGAGGACCTGGACGAGCCCGGTTTTACTCTGGAAGACTACGGCAGTGCGTTCGACAGTTTCAGGGAGGACAACAACGCCAGCTTCACTCCCTTCACGGTTCCCAATAGCGACGGGAGCTTCGGGGGAAGGAGCCACGTCTTCATAGAGGACATCGGTCCGCCCGGGCAGCTGATGAGTTTTCGGGTGAGTTTCGGTATGAGAAAGGAGAACTGGCCGGTTTCGGCCCGGGCATCGTTTGGAACGAATCACCCCAACGCCTCGGACCTTGACGGAGATGGCATTCCCGAACTCATTGCCTGTGATACTGCTGGCAATCTCTACGTGCTTGAAGCAGACGGGACCACGTATCTCAATCCCGGGCTGTTCGGGGCGCCCATTAGGTCGCTTGGAGAAGAAGTGCTTTCCTCTCCGGCCGTCGGAGACATCGACGGCGACGGGCTGGATGAGGTTGTGGTCGTCGCGGCCTCAGGTACGGTCTTTGCGTGGAACGGGGGAGACTTCAGCGAAGTCACGGACGGCGATGATGATCCCGGAACAGAAGGGATACTGTGTCTTGTACATCCCACAGGCGAGACCAAGGTGGTAGTGAGCGACCTGGGTGGCGATGGCACAGACGAGATCATGTTCGGGAGCTCTTTGCCGGACACAACGCTCTTCTTGCCCGAGATTCTAGGTGCTTCCGGGGAGGTCGTGGCTGCGTCCGCGGCTCTTGACTCGTGCTTTCATTTTTACACTCTCCGAGTGGAAACGGATTCCGTGCGCATTGGCGACCTCGTCTTCGCAGGGCCAACGTTCAGGGCGCCGGTATCTTTTGATTTTAATGAAGACGGGAGAAAGGAGACTGTGGTGCCGACTGGTGTGGGGGACGGACTCGGTAGACTTCACCTCATCTATATATGTGTCTGCTATTTGGCACCATCAAGCCCGCAGATCTGCACTTGTCCTGCATTGACCGGAGTGGAGGCTGAATTCAATGAGATTGCTCTGGCCGACTTAGATCGCGACGGCGAGCAGGAAGTGGTGGGGGTAGATGTTGCGGGCAGGCTGCACGTAATGCACGTCTCGGTGCAGTCCAGAGAGCTGACCGAGCTTCCAGGCTGGCCCGTAGAACTCGTCGCTCACGAAATCGCTGCCGTCTCCATCGGTGAAATCGACGACGACGGCCGGCTCGAAATCCTGGCCAGCTGCGGGGGAGAAGCATTTGCGTTTAATTACAACGGAACGATGCTTCCGTTCTGGCCACCGCCCTTTCCGGGAAGGGACTGGGGTCTCGGAAGGCCTCATGCGCCCTTGTGTGTGGACGTCACCGGTGACAACACCGCCGATTTTGTGGGAGGCGTCTCGGATGGAAGGCTGGTGGCCATGCGTTCCGACGCCTCGAGCATCGACGGCTGGCCACTCATGGCCGGCTCTTCCTCGGGAGCGTCTCCACTCATGTTAGACATGGATGGAGACAATTCAGTGGAACTCGTCACCGTGCGCGACGTAGGAGTCGAGGACTCGCTCTCCGGAGAGATAGACATATGGGAGATTGAAGCGGCCTTTCAGCCCACTCTGGCGTGGTGGCCGTCGTACAGGAGAGACCCGGCCCACAGCGGCGCTGTTCCCGACTCACTTTCTCTGCCGACTGTTCCGGCAGCAGGGATTCTGACTGGACTCTTTGCGATGCCGAACCCTGCGAAGGGGGAATCCGTCACCCTTCACTACACCCTTGCCGAAGGAGTTGACAGGGTCAGCATCGAAATCTATGATTTATCCGGAAGACTCGTACATTCAGCGTCCCCGTGCGCCTTTGCTGCTTCGGATAATAACTATACACTTGAGCTTGGGCCCTTTTCGTCGGGCGTTTACGTGTGGTGTGTGGAGGCAGTTTCAGGAAGCGGGGCGAGCGACAAGATATTTTCGAAATTCGCAATCGTGAAATAGCTGCTCTGGCAGAAGATGCGCCGCGATCACAGCGATGGGCGCGCAGTGCGGGTGAGTCAGAGTGAACGAGGAATCACTGGAGGTATTACAATGGCGAAAGTGAAGCGAAATCCTATGATGCTGCACGGCAGTGTTATATCGTGGGTCCTGGCTCCCCTTCTTGCGAGCGGCATGATTCTGTCTGCTTCCGCTATTCAGGCGGAGGAAATCACCGGACTCACGTTTCTTAAGATCGGTGTTGGGGCAAGAGCCTCGGCCATGGGCTCTGCTCACCTGGCCGTGGCTTCTGACGCCACCTCTCTTTACTGGAATCCTGCGGGGTTGGCACTGGTTGAGGGACTCGACCTTCACCTAAGCCACAACGAGTGGTTCCAGGACGTGAGATACGAGTTTCTGTCTGTGGCCAAGAGATGGGGGGCACACGGTTTCGGCGTTGGCTTTTCCGGTCTTTACATGGACGAGCTGGAGCGGCGGGACGAGTATGGGAATCTGCTGGGTCACTTCGGCTTTTACGACATCGCTGTTTGCGGTGGGTGGGGAATGAACGTGAAGCCCGGAGTATACGTCGGGACTTCGGTAAAGATGCTCGTGGAACAGATTGACGACGTGACAGCAACCGGGTTTGCCGTTGACCTCGGAACGAGGTACGAAACGCCTGTTCCGAATCTCGCTCTGGGTCTGGGCGTGTTCAACGTTGGTCCCAAGATGAAATTTCTGGTTGAGGAATTTGATATTCCCCGCTCTTTCAGTTGCGGCGCTTCGTACACGCTTCCCATCGAAAGCTGGAGCGGCGACCTGCTGATGGCAGCCGACGCGGTCTTCTACAAAGGGGAAGACTCCAAGGCGCACGTCGGTGCAGAGTATAACTTCAAGAATCTGGCCTCACTTGGGCTGGGTTACAAGTTCGGCTACGACGTGGAAGGCTTTTCAGTCGGGGCAGGTCTTTTCAGGGGACCGCTGCGTTTCGGCTACGCGTACTCCGTAATCGGCTCTGAACTTGGCGACGCGCACAGGGTTTCGCTTAGCTACGCGCTGTACTGATCCCACACTCTGCGCGTCATCTGGCCCTCTTCCATCACTAGATAGGTCAGGTTTTCTATCCAATCTCCGACGACGAACATTGCCTTTCCGTTGTGCGTTCTTTCATAAGGCAAGTGTACGTGTCCCAGCACAACGAAGTCGAAACCTTCCTGGAATTTCTCAAGCGCCACATCTTCGAAGAGTCTCTCCACGATGCGCTTCATCTCTTCGGCTGATGCCTGCTTGCCGAGCCGTGAACACAGCGCGGCAAACGGAATTCCCACGTCCGGATGGATGAGTCTGTAGAGAGCCACGTTCATCCTGGTTCTGAGAATCCTCTTTAGAATCTTATAACCTGTGTCGCCTTTAATGAGTCCGTCGCCGTGCGCCATGCACACCTTTTTGCCCTGGAGTTCGCACTCAAGCCAATCGTCACCGGAGACATCACATGCGAGTTCTCTCTGGAGGAAGTCTCCCATCCAGAAGTCGTGATTCCCTCCGGTGAAACCTATGCGGCATCCGGCTTCTCTAAGCTCGTAGAACTTGGTCAGAATGGGAAGGTGAGCTTTCGGCACGGAGTGTCGATACTCAAACCAGAAGTCGAAGAGGTCCCCAAGAACAAAGAGCGACGCCTTCTCGTGTCTTATCTCTTCCAGTAGAGAGAGAAGGGCGGGCACCGTGCGTCTCTCGACTTCTTCGTTCGCTCCGATGTGAGCGTCGGAGACAAAGTAGGCTTTCTCTTTAAGACTCATCGCGCGCAGTATAGCAGAGTGGCAGTGAGTTGACAAATCAGCAGGGGGAGAGTTCACAGACCCAAAGGGGGGAGCTGAGAGACTCAGAGGGGCGAAATGGCAGAACCCGAGGGGGAACTGGCAGACTCAAGGGTGGAACTGACAGACCTAGAGGGCGGGAGCTGACAGACTTAGAGGGGGGAGTGGCAGGTGCAGAAGAGGTAACTGGCTAACTTAGAGGTCGAAACTGACAGCTTAGAGGGGATTCTTTGTCCTTGCCTTCTCGTCCATAAGACGGCAGCCTTCCATGAGGATTGATTCGTTGGAAAGGTCGTTGTTGGGGGGCGGAATTTCTCCTGTTTCCACTGGCTCCACGCTCCATGCTCCGTGGGTCCAGGAAAGAGCTTCATAGACAGCTGCTGCGCCAGTCAACCCGCCGAACTCGGCGAAGACGATGCTTCCATGGCAGAGATACATCGTGAGCTTTCTCTCCTGGTAGTGGTCGGGCTGAATAGTTATCTTGGCCGTCTTTCGGGCCGGGCCCAGGGCTTGAACCAGGTCGATCAAGTTCATGTCAGCCAGTCGCCCCGAAGTTCTCGACTCGAGAATGGTCACCCTGTCTTCACCGTTCATCCTGAGCTTCAGCTTCTGTATCTTACTGACCAGCAGGTCGAGGTTTTCCTCCAGCACGAGGATATCCTCTATGCCCCTGTCGAGTAGGCCCGTCAATCGAGAAACGGAAGATGCGTCCGCGAGAAGAAAAGTGGGAGTGAGCTCAAAACTCACACCGCCGTCTTCCAGTTCGTCAGCAAACGCGAACGTCTCCTCTGGAGTTCCACTTGCTGCCAGAACGATGAGGTCTGGTTCGCTACGCTTGTAGAGCTCGATCATCGATGCGGCAGAATCGAGAAAGACGGTCGCGAATCCTTCGTTCTTGAGTCTTAACTGAAGCGGTTTCAGAGCGACTGAATCCAGGGAACAGAGCATGACTTGAAGAGTTCTCAAACTGGTACGCGGATCAAGGATTCTCTCCCTCATCAGTTCGATGAATTCCTCGGCCACTTGCTCGAGAAACAGCTTCCCGGACAGACGCTGCAGTTTCACCTTGATTGCGTCGAGTTTGTCGAGTGAGAGACGTTCGCTGTGCGGGATGGCATGGCAGAACAGGTCGACGACCGTCAGAATACTCCCACCCAGGACATCCAAGGGAGTGCGATCAACATCATCTTGGTCCAGCCTGGCGTGAGCCGAACGCAGTATTTGCAGAACCGCGGGCGAATAGTTGAGCGACGCCAGAAGCTTTATCGTGAGCTGGATGGTCTGAAGGTGGTCTCCAATCTCTTCCGCGCTGTAATACAGCCTCGCAAGATCATGAAGGTACGCGGCATTGCAGACTATCAATCGGTCGCCAACGGGGAGCTTCAGCCTGCGACAGAGTTGGTCGGCGTATTGTCCTACTTGGCTGCCGTGATTGATCGCGAATTTCGCCTTGGACGAGAGCAGAGACGTGAGCAGGTCTAGGTTCTTAACGAACAGTTCGTCACGTATGGTTCCTTCGCCGGCGCCTTCGACCTCTGTGTCTTCGCGAGAAGAAGCATGCTCATCAACTACGAGGGCATCCTCGGAGATCTCCACCAGCAGATTGTCGTCCAGGGAGACGTCCTCTCCCATGTAGTACTTGGACAGCGACGTAGACAGTGAGATCTGAGCAGCCACGTAGAGCCGGACGTGCTTGCACCCCGTGATGAACTTTAGCTCCCTCGCCAGAGTCTCATCAGTGGGATCTTCACACGCTACCCTAAGGAGCTTCCTTTTCAGATCGTACCCGAACGGAATCACGTTGCGAGCCAGGGCCACGTCCGTAGGCACCATCTTGATGACGTCAGGGCTGATTTGTCGACTGGACAGGGTTACCCCCAGGCAATCCAGTTGAAGACAAAGCGCTCTGACCAGATGCCCCTCGGTGATGGACCTGAAATACAGTAACTGAGACCCCAGTTTTCCGCCATACGCCTTCTGACGCTGCAGCGCCTCTTCTATCTGGGCTTCAGTTACGAATCCCTCTTTGATGAGTATTTCATCAAGGCGTTCGTTGCTACGCTTCCTCTTCATTTGTTGCTTTACCTACGCTCTCTCTGTGTCACCCCGCGAAGGTCTGCTCTCAAGCTGGCACACCCATATCATGCTGTCTCAATATGATATATCGTCACTGGGACAGGTGTTCTGAAGGGATATCGAGGGCGTCCACGGGCGCTCCGGTGTGCGCCGTTTCCTCTGTTTCAAGCTGCGGCGTCAGCACTTGCGTGTCACGGTCGCATCTCAAGCTAGCGTCTTGACTTGCGCGCCGAATTCCGCTAAATTGCATGGGTCGGCGGCTTTGTGAGTCAATAATCCCACAGAAAGGAGAAAGCGGAACGTGCGAGAGAAAAAAGAAATCTACAGGATTCCCGAGAAGGTAAGCCCGGGCGGCCCGGCGATAATGAAGGATAAGAAAAAGAAGATCGTGTTTCTTTCTGCTGCCCGTACCCCCTTTGGAGACGCGGGTGGCTGCCTCAGGGATCTGCTGCCCATTGACCTGGGTGTTCACGCGGCCAAGGCGGCCATCGCCAAGGCCGGTCTTGAGAACAACACTGAGATAATCGATCACGCTATCTTCGGTAATGCTCAGCATTCCAGCATAGATTCGCACTACGGAGGCCGGCACGTCGGCCTGAGAGCCGGCCTGAGTCCCTTTTCAAAAGGACTCACCGTTAATCGTATCTGCTGGTCTGGCGGGGAAGCCATCACGATTGCGGCAAAGGAGCTTCTCCTTGGTGAGGCCGAGGTGGTCCTTGCTGGGGGCTACGAGAGCACGAGTCAATCGCCCACCATGACCTTTGCCTCTGCGTACGGTTTTCCTTACATGGCCGGTCCCGTTACTTACTTTCTGTTCAAGGACGGATTGAACGATACATACATCAACATGGACATGATGTCGACTGCCGAGAACCTTGCCAGGCGTTACGGAATCACCAGAGAGCAGGCAGATGAATTCGCGTTCTCCTCTCAGATGAAGGCCAAAGATGCCGTCGAGACCGGCCGGCTGGCCAAGGAGATCAGCCCCGTGGTCATACAAGGGAGAAGGGGAGACGTGGTGGTTTCAAAGGACGAGCATCCTCGTTCGGACACCACCTTGAGAACACTTGGCGCACTCAGGGCGGTGAAGCCCAACGGCGTTCAAACCGCCGGTAACTCCAGCGGCATCGTGGACGGCGGAGCAGCGGTGATAATGACCACGGCCGGGAAAGCCAAGGAGCTCGGTATAGAACCCATTGGCGAGCTGATTTCCTGGGCCGTCGCGGGGGTAGAGCCGAGCTACATGGGCATCGGTCCTGTGCCTGCCTCGGTCACGGCACTGAAGAGAGCAGGGCTCACGCTAAGGCAAATGAAGTACATAGAAATAAACGAGGCTTTTGCGGCGCAGTACCTGGCTGTAGAGAAGGAGCTCAAGCTTGACCGTACGAAGGTCAACGTGAACGGAGGCGCCATAGCTCTGGGGCATCCGCTCGGGGCGACGGCACCGCGTCTCATGATAGCTCTTCTCACGCTCGGTGGTATCGGACTTGCCTCTGCCTGCATAGGTGGTGGGCAGGGAGGTGCGGCCATAATCCAGTCATACGCGAGCTGATGTGCTACGGAGGAGAAAAAAGTGAAGAAGGCAAAGAAGGTCAAGAGAACAAAGAGAACGGCGAAGGTTACGAAGTCCAGAGTGCTGAAGCACGCAAGGGCTAGGAGGGTCGCGAAGAAAACGGGTAAAGCCGGCAGAGTGAAGAGAAAGAAGCGCCCGGGGAAGGTCGCAAAGCCGGCAACCGCGGCCTTTCCCTACAAGAGAGAGCCCAGGTCCATCGGATGGGACGACGTAGAGATTCTCTTTGTCGGTGCGGGAACCATGGGAGCCAGCCTGGCTCAAGCGTACGCTCAGAATGGATTCAGCGTCGGCATTCTGGACGTGAACGACACCATTATCCAGAAGGCCTTCGATTCGATCAGCGCTGAGCTCGATGCCGCGAGCGGGAGGATATTCTCTCCTTCTGAAGTCGAGGCAATCAAGTCGAGGATACTGGGCACTCCTTCTTACCAGGAGGCCTGTAAGGGGAAGAACTTGCGGCTCGTGGTGGAGACCGCCACAGAGAGAATAGACATCAAGAAGGAGATCTTCAAGAAGCTGGATAAGCTCTGCAGCCCCGAAGTTGTCCTTGCAACTAACTCATCATCTCTCGACACAAACATACTGGCTTCCGTTACCAAGCGCCCCGACAAGGTCGTCTGGATGCATTACTTCTATCTTCCTCACAAGAATCGTGCCGGGGAATATGCGGGGAGTGACACCGCTTCTGCAGAGAGCATCGCCACTGCCGCCAGGTACATGAAGTTGGGCGGAAAGGTCGCCACGCGCATTTGGAGCAGCAGGAAGGGAGGCGCAGCGGATGTTGTCTTTGTCGCTTTACTGCACGAAGCAGTGAAGATGCTCCAGGAGGGCCACGACGTTGCGACTATCGAAGCTGCGGGGAAGAGGGCCTACAACATGCCGTTGGGCTTCCTGGCACTCATGGACAGCACGGGGCTGCCGGTCGGACTCTATTCGATGAAATCCTTCTCGGATTCCTCGAACCCCGATGACGAGCTCTACAAGACCTACCGAAACTTCTACGAACCGACGCGCAACTACGTCGAGCTGATGAAGAAATACGACAGTGCGCCGGACAAATCCAAAGTTCGATGGGTCAGCGAGGCCGCTCTCAAGAAATCTCCCAAGAGCGCTGCGACAGTGAAGAAGCTGATCGAGCGTTTCCTTGGAGTAGGCTTTGCAACGTCAGCAGAGGTCGTTGATGCAAACGTCATCGAGATGGAAGACCTCGAGCGGCTCGCCCAGAACGCTTTTCTGTGGGCAGAGGGCCCCTTCACGATAATGAACCGCATCGGCATCAAGGAATCCTTTCTGATGGTGAAACAAAGGGCCGCCCTTGCGAAAAAGGAGCGCAGAACATTTCCCGTCCCCGAACTCCTCAAGAAGCAGGCCGAGAGCGGGAAGCCGTGGCCTCTCAAACTCAGCCCCGTCTTCTACAGTCTGGAGGGGGACGGCAAGATAGCTCGAATAATCATAAGTAATCCAAAGAACGCAAATGCGATGGACAACCTCGTGTTCAAAGAGTGGGAAAAAGCTTTTGAGAAAGCGAACAAGGACCGCAAGGTCAAGGTCATCGTCGTGGACAGCGCTCCGATCAAGACGTTCATCGCCGGAGCGAACGTCGGCAACTTCATAGACAGGATTCGCAGGAAACAGTTTCAGCACATTAAGAGAGACACTGCCATGTGGCAGGACGTGATCTTCCACAAGATGACCGGGCGGGGCAAGCCGAAGATTGCGATAATTGACGGCGCGACCTTCGGTGGAGGAGTGGAAGTCGCCATGGCCTTAGCGAACGACCCGGACACCGTTGTAATAATTACCGAGAGAACATCGTTCGCACTGCCTGAAACCAGATTGGGGATATTCCCGGGTCTTCGCGGGACTCTGCTCTTGCCCCAGCTGATCTACAAGGCCACGAACGATCCCGAGTTGGCTGTGGCCATTGCAAGATATTACATACTGGCCGGAAGCACGGTGACTTCGTCGCCGAGGATGATAAAACACCTCGGGATGGCCGATTTTCTTGTACCCGCCTACAGGAGAGACCAGGTCGCTGAAACCGTAGCCGAGGCAATGATAAGAAAAAAGGGTAAGCGTCTCACCAAAGGCGAGCTCAAGGCGCTCAAGATCGAGGAGCTGCCCACTGAGCTCACGCTGGACGAGAAGGAAGAGCTCAGGGTGATGAAAGACCTGTTCCTGAAGTCGGATCTCATTCCCACTCTCTATGCATACGGTAGAGGCTACGCACCGCTGTACCTCTCGGGTGGAGAAAAAGCTCTCGCCAAGAGAGTCACTGCCAGAGTGTGTGCAAACTCGCCCAACGCGGTGACGGTCTCGAACTTGCTCATCAGCAGAGGATTCGAGGACTATCTCAAGGGCGTGAGTACGGAGAAGCTTGCTGAGAGAGAGCTCCAGAACTACTTGGTGCCCATATTCGAACATCCCGACGCACTGATCGGGCTGGAAGCGCTGGTTAACAGGCAGTTCCCGGAGTTCAAGAGAAACTATCCTTTCTGAGGGAGAAATCTAAAGGGGAAACGCCTCTCTTCCTTTTGCGAATGCCTTTTTGTTGAGCTCCAGTATCTTCGCGGGGAGGATTTGAGAAAGTCCCTGGGTCCAGTGTCGTTCGTCGATATCCAGGATCCGCGACGCAAGCCCGAGAACCACAACGTTTGCCGCTCTGACGTCGCCGGCCTTCTTCGCGAGGTCCGATGCGTCTATGCGCAGGACCTCGAAGTTCTTTTTCTCAAGAAAATCCTCTACACCCGTGGGGTAAGGCTTCGGTTCATCAAGGAATTGAATAGGCTCGATCTCTCTGTTGTTAACGATAATGACGCCGTCTTTCTTGACGAAGTGCGCGGAGCGGAGTGCCTCCAATCTCTCAAAAGCAATCAGAAGGTCTACCTGTCCCGGGACGCAGAGAGGGGAATGGACTTTCTCGGCGTACCGAACATGACTGACGACACTGCCGCCTCTTTGCGCGACCCCGTGGACTTCAGATTTCTTGGCGTCGAAGCCGGCTGAGACAGCGGCAGCGGCGATAACATCTGTGGCCAGCAAAACACCCTGTCCTCCAACGCCGGCGACGATTATGTTAGCCATCTCATTTGCCTTTCTCTGGTGGCCCGTGCTCTACGGCCCGAGCTCGATTGGTGGCAGCAAGTGTGTCTCGTTTCTCAAGCCCCTCGCTCTAATCAGCGATGACGATCGCTTCGGCCTTACACACCTGTGCGCACAAGCTACAGCCGACACAAGTGTCAGGATCGATTATTGGCTTCTCGCCTCTTCGGTCCATGCTGGGACAGCTGAATCGGTAGCAAACCTTGCAGGCGTTACATTTTTCCAAGTCCACTGTATAGACCGGATGTGCTCTCTTTCTGACACTCGGGAGCATGGCACAGGCGCGTTCCGAGATAACGACGGCCGGTTCCTCGATTGCCAACGCCTCCTTTAGAGTTTCCTCAAAAAGCTCGAGATTGTGCGGGTCGGCCTTTCGAACGAACCGCACGCCGAGTGCCTTGCAGAGATTCTCGTAGTCAACACCGAAAGTAGGCTCCCCCTTTATGGTTCGCCCGGTTCCCGGATGCTCTTGATGCCCGGTCATACCGGTCGTCTTGTTGTCGCAGATTATCACGGTGGTGACGCCTTTGTTATACACGACATCCAGGAGAGCGGGCATTCCTGCGTGCAGGAACGTGGAGTCTCCGATTACACCGACCACCTTTCCCTTCAGGTTCTCTCCCTGGGCGATCTCGATTCCGAAAGCATGGCCGATACTGGAACCCATGCATGAGGTGGTGTGCATGGCGTTGAAGGGAGGGAGCGTCCCGAGAGTGTAGCAACCGATGTCTCCAGTGACAGTGAGTCTCAGTTTCCTGAGGACGTGAAAGACGCCCAGGTGCGGGCAGCCGGCGCACATCACGGGCGGGCGGGGCAGGATGTCAATTTCCTTCGAGAAATCCTGGACGGGCTTCGTCTCGCAAACCGCGGCCTTAACTATCCCGGGACTCAGCTCGCCCATGTTCGTGATGACTTCCTTTCCGACGATGTTGCTCACGCCCCAGGACCTGATCTGCTCCTCAAGAAACGGTTCCAGCTCTTCTATGACATAGACCTTCTCGTAGCGTTTGGTGAATTCCAGTATTTTCTTTCGCGGAAGCGGAAAGGAGAGTCCCAGCTTAAGGAAGCTCGCATCGGGTAAGACTTCTCGAGCGTATTGATAAGCGATGCCACTTGTTATAACGCCGATTTTCGCGGTGCCTTCCTCGACTATGTTTGCGTGGTACGTTTCCGAGAAATCCGCCAGCCGCTTCATCCTATCTTCCACACCGGACCGCAGAAGCTTTCCGTAGATGGGAACAACGTGCTTTCGAGCGCTCTTCTCGTATGGAGCAACGGGAACTTCCTTCCTTTCACCGAGCTCCACAACGCACTTTCCGTGCGAAACCCTTGTCGTGGTTCTAAGCAGAACGGGCACGTCGAACTTTTCGCTTATCCGCAGTGCCTCGCCTACGAAGTCCTTCGCTTCCTGGCTGTCAGACGGCTCTAGCATGGGGACCTTTGCGAACCTGGCGAAATAACGGCTGTCCTGTTCGTTCTGAGAGCTGTGCATGCCGGGGTCGTCAGCAGACACTATCACTAGACCTCCGTTTACACCTGCAAAGGCCGTGACCATAAAAGGATCTGAAGCCACGTTGAGACCCACGTGCTTCATGGCGATGAGCACGCGGGCGCCCGCGTAAGAGGCGCCAACGCCAACATCGAGGGCTATCTTCTCGTTGGTTGACCACTCGGAGCGAATCTCGTCGTACTTGGAAATGTTCTCCAGTATCTCCGTGCTGGGTGTCCCTGGATACGCTGCCGCAAAGTGAACACAGTGTTCGTAGGCTCCTCGAGCAATGGCTTCGTTACCTGATAGAAGCGCCTTCACTTATCCTCCCTTTGACTTGTCTCTTTCTGGCTCAACGAGCTGAGCGATATCGAGTACCTTTAGTTTCTCCTCCGCACTCAGCCCCTTAACCCCGTCTCTGAGCAGCTGCAGACAGAAGGGACATGCAGTGGCAATGATCTCTGCCCCGGTCTTTAGAGCTTCTTCCACTCTGACGTGGCTTATCCTGGTTCCTTGGCTTTCCTCCATCCATACGTGACCCCCTCCGCCACCGCAACAGAGGCTGTTTGCTCGCGAAGAGGCCATCTCGAGCGGTGACGCTCCGCCAGCAGTCTTAAGGACTCTTCTGGGTGCATCGTAGATGTCGTTGTAGCGACCGAGATAACACGAATCATGATAACAGATTCTCTGGGAGAACGGGACCCCAACCGAGAGCCGCCCTTCTCTGAGCAACTCTGCCATGAACTGGCTGTGATGCACGACCTCCACGTTCAAGCCAAACTCTGGATATTCATTCTTGAAAGTGTTGAAGCAGTGAGGGCAGGCCGTCAGTATTTTCTTCACTCCGTATTTGTTGAAGAGTTCGACGTTCTTTCTTGCCAACTCCACGAACGAGTAGTCGTTGCCCATTCTTCTGGCCGGATCGCCACAACATATCTCCTGAGAGCCCAGAATGCCGAAGTCGACACCAGCGGCCTTGAGTATCCTGCCGAGCGACTCCGTTGCCTCGAGGTTCTGGTCAACCAGGGCGCCCGTGCATCCGACCCAGAAGAGCAGCGGCGACGAGTCTCCGTCCGAAAGCTCCTTGATCCCAAGCTTCTCCGCCCAGCCCTCCCGGGTGAACTCGGTTCTTCCCCACGGATGGTTTCTCATCATTAGACTAGTCATGGCCTGTTCCGCGCTGGACGGCATCTTGCCGGTTGTCATCACGAGATAGCGTCTGAATTCCATCAGTTTGTCTACGTGTTCAACGAAGACCGGACACTCCTCCTGACAGGCGAAGCACGTTCGGCACTCCCAGATTTCTTCTTCCGAGACTGCACCCCGCCCAAGAATAGACTCGTCGGTCTTGGTCTTTGTGGGTGGAGGTGTGGGGTGGACTCGAAGCCGGAGACCGGGCCAGCGGCCGGAACCTGCTCTCTCCATCTCGGCCCGGAGTTTCAGTATGAAGTCTCGCGGAGAAAGTGGCTTATCTGTCATGAAAGCTGGACACGCGTGCTGACACCTGCAGCAATCGGTGCACGCATCAAGATCCAGGAGCTGTTTCCACGTGAATTGCTCTATTCTCTCGACGCCGAACGATTCTGCCTTCTCGAGCTCGGGGATGGATTTCAGTCTCCCTCTTGGCTCGAACGACCTGAAGTAGATGTTCACTGGTGAGAAGAAGATGTGCCAGAGCTTGGACCATCCGATGTATCCCAGAAAGCCGAGGGAGATGAACATGTGAACCCACCACGTGTAGCGGTGAAGACGCAGGAAGGAAGTCTCATCAGAAGTGAACGATTTTGCTGCAATTGCCACGAGATTGCCACAGGGTGACCAGACTCTCTCGATTTCGCTTGCGCCCGTCGAGGTTGCCAGTCGAAAACCTTCGACCATAAACCCTGTTACGATTGCAAGAAAGATCATGGCAAGCACGATGATGTCAGCAGGCTCTGTGCTGAGTGGCCTCGGCTTGGCCATTCGTCGGCCGAGCGCCACACCCACCCCCACCAGAACCAGGAGGCCGAAGATGTCCATGAAGAGGGAGAAAACTAGATAGAAGTTGCCTTTCAGGAAATAGATGCTCGCGTTTTCCTGGACTGCGATGAGCAACGTGCCAATGAGAAGAACAAGAAAACCCGCGAACAGAGCAAGGTGCATCACTCCGGCAACAGGATGCTTGATGACCCTCAGCTGGGCAAATCCGTAGGTCAGCAGGGAGGCGAGGCGTTTAGCTGGATTCTGGAAGCGGTTCTCGGCTTTGCCCATTCGCCACAGCCTGTATCGTGAATACAGGCCAAATGCGGCAATCCCGACCGCCAGAACTCCGAAGAGATAGACGAGTTTGCCGTGTTCTATGTTCCAGTATATTTCTCTGGTGACTTCCACAAGCTACACGTTCTTAACTCAGGATGGTCCTGACGGTTCAGGCGCTGGTGCCCGCTCTAACCGGAATCACTGCGAGTCGCTGCAAGGTTTCTTAAGTTCTCAGCTATGTCTTGAGTAGCTCCTCGCACTTCTGCATCATGGCAGGCACGACCTGCTCAAAATCACCCACCACGCCAAAGTGAGCGTACTTGAAGATAGCAGCGTCCGGGTCGATGTTGATGCCAACTATGGTCTTGGACGAAGAGCACCCTGTCATGTGCTGCACCATGCCTGAGATGCCGATTGCCACGTAAAGCTGCGGGCTCACGATCTTGCCCGTGAGACCGATTTGCAGATTTGCGGGAGCGAAGTCGGAATCCAGCGCACCCCTGGAGGCCCCGGGAACGCCGCCCAGTATCTTTGCGAAGCCCTCGACGAACTTCTTAAAATTCTCGGCGCTTCCAACGCCTCTCCCGCCGGCCACGATGATCTCGGCTTCTTCAAGATTTACCTCGTCGGCCTCGACCGCTACGGCCCGAAGGAAGTTTATTTGTCCGTCGTAACCCCGCACTTCTTCTCCCACTGAGACGATTTCTCCTTTTCGAGCGGGGTCGGCTTCTGACGGGTCCTGACTCTTGGACCTGACGGTCGCCACCTGAAGCGAAGAAGGTCTCGACTGGGCGCGAGCCATCGCTATTCCGCCGTAAACAGGCCTCGTGTGGTTCAGAAGCTCGGTCCCTGCGTCAACGTCAAGCTCCACACAGTCCATTGCCAGTGCTGCGCTGGATTTAAAAGCAATCCGCGGGGCCAGATCCGCACCTCTCGAGGTTTGACCCAGAAGAAAGATCGAAGGTGCTGCAGTCTCGATGACGTGTTCGATGATTACCATGTAGCGTTCAGGGTTATAGTTCTCCAGTGATGCGTCGTCCGCAACAAAGACCTTGTCTGCTCCGAAAGCCACTACTTCCTTAGCGAGTGAATCCAGGTCCTTTCCTATAAGAACCGCGCTAAGCTCTTGCCCCAGCACGTCGGCGAGCTTCCTTCCTATTCCCAGCAATTCCTTCGTGATGGAGCAAAGCGTCCCCTCAGCTGTTTCGGCGAACATCATCACGCCAGCGGGGTTGTCCATACGCTACATTCCTCCTTGCAGGAACAGGTCACTCGTAAGAGTGGCTTCATGCTGTACCCGCGTTCAAAGCACCTTCTCCGTTCTCAGCCTGAGCGCCAGTTTCTCTCCGGCTTCCTCAAGGGTCTCTGCCTCTACAAACTCGCACGTCGTTGTCGGTTTTGGGATAAAATGCTTCTTTTCCTCAAGACCGGGCCACTCGCTGAGGAGCTTCTCGACGCTGAAGCCGATCTCACCCAGAGTCCAAGATGGAATCTCCTGTCTACCCGCAGCAATCAACTTCATCGCCGTCGGAAACCTTGGATGATTTATCTCGTTGCTGATAGTCAGAACAGCCGGTAGACCCACTTCGAGAAGTTCCCGTCCCTTATCTGCAATCCGTTCCACCTCGACCTTGCCGTTCTTGGGCTCTATTCCCGAGACAAAACTGACACATGAGACCCCCAATACTGCGGCCACACCTACGCCCACCTGGCCGGCGTTTGTGTCTGCGGCCTGTCTGCCGCAGAGGACAAGATCAAACTGGCCGATTTTTCTTATCGCTGCCGACAGGGCGTGCGCCGTAAGAAAGCTGTTCCACGGCACCGCGGTGTCCATGTCGATTCGCACAGCGTCGTCTGCTCCCATCGCCACGGCTTGCTTCAGCACGTCCGCTGAGCTCTCAGGTCCCAAGCTAAGTACGGTTATTTTCCCGCCAGCCGCTTCCTTCAACTGAATGGCCGCCTCAACTGCATTCATGTCGAACGGATTGGCAACGGGATTGACACTCTTGGAAGGTCGAAGACGCTTGCTTGCTTCGTCGATCTTGAATTGAGCGGTCGGTGCTTCAGGGTCAGGCACCTGCTTTATGCAGACAATAATCTTCACTGTTTAAGAACTCCTTTGCATGTCGAGGAGCGCTCGACTGGCTTAGGGACCCCTTCGACAGTTCCAAGCAGCGGTTCGATGCACGCCCCGCTCACTTCGGGCTTCTCCGGAGTCCGAGGCCTGCCCGGCTGAGCTAGGAATCTCTCAAAAGGTCCTTGGCGATGACGAGCCGCTGTATTTCTGAGGTCCCCTCCCATATCTTGGTTACCCTGAGGTCCCGATACATTCTTTCTACAGGGTATTCCTTCATGTAACCGATGCCCCCGTGTATCTGGAGAGCGTTGTCGGCGACTCTGTTTGCCATTTCCGTGGCAAAGAGTTTCACCATGGCGGCTTCTCTGCGGATGGTTTCTCCTTCGTCAGCCTTCCAGGCCGTGTGGTAGAGCATCATCTTTGCTGCATAAATCTCAGTTGCCATGTCAGCAAGCATCCACTGAATGGCCTGCCTCTCGGCAATGGGCTTCCCGAACGTGACCCTCTGTTTTGCAAATTCCGTTGAGAGTTCGAGAAGCTTTTCCGCTGCTCCGAGTGCGTCTGCACCGGCAACGACGCGGCCGTGATCAAGAGCCTGCATGGCTATGCGGAAGCCCTCTCCCTCCTTGCCGAGAAGATTAGCCGCTGGCACCCTGCAATTCTTGAATATGAGCTCGCTCTGCTGTGAGCCCGCGAGTCCCATGGGCCTGTGTATCCTACCCACGGAGAAACCAGGTGTTCCTTTCTCCACGATGAAGCAGGATATCCCGCCTCTGGCTCGAAGTTTCTTGTCGGTCAGAGCGGCGACCACGAAAACATCGGCGTAAGGTCCGCCGGTGATAAAATGCTTTGTTCCGTTTAGTACGTAATCGTCGCCGTCTCTGACTGCCGTAGTCTTGAGATTCGCGGCATCTGAGCCAGCCTCGGGTTCGCTCAGTGCAAAAGCCGACCTGAACTCTCCCACGGCCAGACGGGGCAGATACTTCTTCTTCTGTTCCTCCGTTCCAAAGTTGACGATGGGTTTCCCGCCGATACTGTTGTTGGTGCTGATGAGGAGAAAGAACGCGATGTGAGTCTTGGCGAGTTCTTCCACAACCAGCGAGTAGCCAAGGAGACCCAAACCCGACCCGCCGTACTCCGTCGGTATGGTGAGACCGAGGTAGCCCAGCTGTTTCATCTTCTGGACGAGGGGTTCAGGTATCTTGCTTTGCTCCTCGACTTCGTTCGCCACCGGGTCTAGTTCTTTCTTTACTAGGTCGCGAGTCATGTTTCGGAGCAGCTCTAGCTCCTTGGGAATAGTGAAATCCATCCGTTTCCTCCGTTGCCGGACGCAGGCTCAAGGAATCGTCACAGTCCAGAATATCCAGACTCAAGGAATGACGACTGAGCGCAGAGCACTCTCGTCTGCCTTCCGCATTAGGTCAAAGGCGTCGTTTATCTTCTCCAGAGGGAACTTGTGTGTCACGAGTTCAGCCACCTTTATTCGTCCGGTTCTGGCAAGCTCGATGAGCTTGGGATAGTCGACCGGCCTGCAACCGAGTGTGCCACGTACCTCCATCTCGAAGTACATTATCTTCCCGGCGTTGAGCGTAACGTCCTTGGCGCTGTAGCCGAGGATTACGAGCCTGCCACCCTTTCTCAGAGTCGAAAACGCAAGCTCTATGGTGGCGGGAGTGCCCACGCATTCGATGGCTATGTCTGCACCTCCGCCGGTCAACTTACGCACTGCCTTTCCGACGTTCTCTTCTTCCTTTGGATTGATCGTTGCAATCGCGCCAAGCTTTTTGGCCCAATCCAGCTTACCGTTCTGAACGTCCACAGCAATCACAGATCCACCAACAGCTGCAGCGATCTGCACAGCGTTTATGCCGACGCCTCCGCAGCCGACCACCACGACGGAGTCACCGGGTTTCACCTCTGCACGATTCTTCACAGCGTGATAAGGGGTACTGATGGCGTCAGCGATGATACAGGATTCAACCAGTGGAAGCTCGTCAGGCAAATGAAAGGCGTCCTTGGCCGGGGCCGCAACGTACTCAGCGTAGGCCCCGTCGATGTTGTTTCCGAACATTATCATCGTCTGACATATGTTTTCCCTTCCCGTTCTGCAGAACTCGCAGTAACCACATGCCAGAACCGCAGGCAAGAGGATCCTGTCCCCTTCCTTGAAATTCTTCACCTTTGCGCCCGCTTTTTCAACGATGCCTGAGGGTTCGTGTCCGAGGATCAGAGGGGGCTTCTTGAAAGTGGGAACGCCGTGGTCGATATAGTGCAAGTCCGTGTGGCAAACTCCACAGGCGGCCACCTTCACCAGTATCTCGTCATCCTTGATCTTGGGAACGGGAACATCCTCAATCTTGAGCGGCTGGTTCGGGCCATGAAACACGGCAGCCTTCATGACAGACCTCCTTGCGCCTCAGATAACATTGTGCGCTGGCCGGAGCCAGCGGAGTAGACTCAGATATTTTTGAATACTTTGCCTTGCCAACTCTCCTTCTCGTGGAACATGTCCTCCATAGCCAGACCCAGTTCCTGCAGCAAGTATAGAATCCCATCGTAGCCAACGTATGGAACAGGCACGTAACGGAAAGTGTTGAAGTAGTAGCTGCTCGAGATAGTGTGGTGAGGTATCCTCATTCCTTCGATCAGGGTCTTCTCTATCCTGGAGCCCAACACGAAGTCTATGTTCGCTCGCTTGACCGCCCTCGCGAATTCGATGTAGGCGGGATTGACCATGATCTCCAGAGTGAGCCCGTCCCTTATTAGAGGTTCAAGCAGCTTCTTCGCTCTGTCGGCGGCTTCCTGGGTCCCCGCCTGAAGCGCAACGAGCTCCGGGAACATGTCCATGTCGTAGTAAAGTGACCGGGCCAGACTGGCTACGAACTGGGCTCGGCCAATCAGGGCAGGCCGCTTCTGCATCATCAAGTTGGCCTGCCAGGTGTAGGAGTAGTTGAAGCGCAGGACCTTTCTCACTCTCTCGCTCGCCTTCTCCAGAGACTTGCGCGCTTCGTCCAGCTTTCCAAACTTCTTCGCCACGGCGTATAACCATTCCTCCGTGTTCACCAAGCCGTAGGACAGGGGAAGGTCGGCACCGAAGCTCGGTACCCCCAGCTTCTCCGTTTCCTTGTTGAACATGGGGAAATCTTCGCTCGTGAGGAAGAGGTTGTACTCGGCGGCAGCGAAGTTTTCAATCTCCTTGGTCGTGATGTTTCGCGCCAGGACACAGTTTACTTCGATGCCCAATTCCGCCAGGAGCTGCTTTATCCCCTCGAGGTCGAAGAGCCAGTTCTGGGAAGCCATCAGATAGGGAGCTATGAGATTCACGGAGTTAGGCTTCTTGGGCACGTCCGTTTTAGCGAATTTCGCCAGCAGGGTCTTGTGAGCCAGGTCGTAACCGTAGACGTCCCATCCCTTGAATCCCGGTGTGTCGAGTGCAATGGAAGGGACGCCGGTCTCTTTCTCAAACTGCCTTGCCATTCCGGCAATGTCATCGCCAGTTATGGCCGTGGCGTCTGCATTGACAATTGCCACCAGAGAAGGTGTTCTACCGGTGTGCTCACTCTCAAGCTTGATGAACTTGAGAAGTTGCCTCAGCTTGTCCATGCTTGTTCCCATGACCAGGTTGTCTTCTGTTATCCCGCTGGGTCTCATCGCGGAATAAGTACCCATGGGGGCCTGATCTGTTCTTATGTGGCCCGCGATGGTGTAACAACCTGCAGGACCGTGGTACGCGAGTTCGACACCGTCAACTCCGGAAAGAGCAAGGACCGACCCGAACATCGCACTGGGCTGATACTGGTCAGTCCACAAATGAGGCTTAATACCTTGAGCCATCTTTTCCCTCCTGAAGTCTATGTAATGTTTATCTCTGTAACTAACATGAAATACGTTCCTCCAACAGCATTGGTCGGAGAAGCTGCATCGACGGCGTTATCCTGTAGGGGCCGGGACCGGCCACTTGCCGAGAATTCTGCTGTAGAGGCTCCAATTACCTTTTCTCTTTGTTCCCTCGACCGCATTGATGATGTCTACGAGAAGCCCCCTCGTTCCAGAGAAGAAGATTGACCTCTGACAGACGTTTCTGCGTCTCCTGAAATGGATGGAAGACTGAACCTGGGCGATGTTGCTGGAGTCCCACCTGGGAGCCTTCGTGTACCAACCCAGATCGCCGTAAAGGTGGAGGATCTCGTCATCCTTGAGGCCAAGAAAATCGGCGACCTCAATGGGACTGAGCTTGATGGCATGGGGAGCGGGCCACCACAGGAACTGTGGGTTGAAAGGCTCACCTGCGGCCGAAGTCGTGAGATAATATTCGACTCCCTCTCTTCTTCCGAGTATCTCGGAAGGCATGATGTTGAAGAAAACTATGTCCTTCGCCCCCATTTCCTGGAGCATCCGCGCGTAGCCGAGCTGCCTGTTTACGGAAGTCATGGAGATGGCGGAATCCATCAAGATGGTCTTACCCTTGATCAGCTTCTTGGCTTTCTCCCAAAGGGGTTCGATCTCCTTCCATTTCTCGTCTATCAGGGCCTGCGCCTCCTTCTCTTTGCGGAAGTGCTTCGCAAAAGCCATGATGTAATTGGTGATGCCTTCCTTACCCAGAGGATAAACGTGAGGGCTCCAGGGGATGCCGAACTTCTCTTCCATCTCCTCGCATATGGGGTAGGCGAGCATGGGACAGTTCACGATGTTAAACTCAGCCTCAGGTGCTCGCCGGATGTCACCAAGGGAGGATTGCGGAACAGTCACGTGAAGCTTGAGTCCCAGGGCGTTGAGAATACCCCCGATCTCATCAAAAGTGGTGGGGAAGTTTGTCTTGAAGTGATCCTTCTCCTCCCACGAAGTTCCTCTGTAGTCACCGATCACGTTTACTGCACCTTTCACCTTCTTCTTGGGTTCCTTCATCAACGCCGTCCAGTAACCGGTGGTCGCTTCCCTCATCATGTCGCCTTCGTCGATAGCTTTGAACCCGGGCAGGTCCAGATAGACGCACTCCTTGGCATGCTTGAGGTCCGGCTTCACGTCTTCGATGACCTCCTCGATGGGCTCTCCGATCATTCCCGGTCCGCACGTAGGAGCGACGAAGATAATCTCCGGCTTGTGTATTTCGTCAACCTCAAGTAGGGTCCTCTTGAGCTTCTCCGGTGCGCCCAGAATGTTGTCTCGCTCATTGAGGTCCGTAGAAACTACGAAGGTGAAGGGGGAACCCCAGTAATAATTTCCTCCACCGCCTCCGCCGTAGAGAGCGAAGAAGTGTCTCACTGCGGTCACGCAGCTCTGGGCTCCGTGGATTACGACCACGGCGTCCCGCACCCCTCCTGCAACACTGATTGCATAGTATATGGGGCACCAGAGTCCACTTCCGTAGCCCGGCTGAACTTTTTCCCACCATTCAGCAGCGGCGGTGTCGGCGCACCTCTCGATGATGTCTTTGAACGAAACCAGTTCGAATTGCTTCTTCGCTCTCATCTCAAGGAAGTCTCGAGCTATCTCCCATGACTCGAGGTTTCTGTCGACCTTTTCCCACGGGTACATCTTCTCTTGGGCCTTCTCGGTTTTCTTCTCTCCAGTTTCCTTCATCATTCTACCTCCCGATTCTCGATGGCTTCCGTCGGGTTTCACTTGGCTATGAATTCCCTTGCCAACTGAAGAATCTCGTCCATGCCAGACATGGGGTCCGGCAGGTAAACGTACTTGTTCTCCAAAACCTTCTTGGCGAGCCTGCGATAAACTTGCGCCTGGTCGGAGTCTGGGAACGCTTCAATGACCGTCATTCCCGAGGCTTCGGCCTCCTGAACCTTGACAGACCTGGGCACGTGGTCGATAATCGGAACCCCGACTCGTTCGGCATACGCTTCCACTATCTCTGTCTCATGAGGCATCAATCTTTGATTGTCGATGAGACCGGCGACGCCGACTTCGATTCCTTCACCGTTGGTTCTTCTCACGGCCCTGATGATCTCGTTTGTGATATACAGAGTCAGAGGCTCGCCGCACGTGACGAGGTAGATTTCCCTGGCGTTTCCCGCCCGCATCGGCTGCGCAAATCCTCCGCAGACAACGTCACCCAGAACGTCGTAGATCGCGAAGGTGATGCCAAACCTCTCCAGAACGTTGAAATCTTCCAGAAGCTGGATGGCCACAAGCACCCCTCTACCCGCACATCCGATACCAGGCCTTGGCCCCCCTGCCTCGCAGCAGATCACGTCGTTGAATCCCTTGAAAATCACCTTGTCCAGGAGCTCCTCTGACATTTCCACGGGCTCTTCGGTTTCGGCATCGACCATCTTGAACTGTTCCAGGATTGTCGGCTTGATCTCGTGACACAGCAGAGCCACCGAGTCGCGCTTGGGATCGCAGCCCACCTGTATGACGGTCTCTCCCATCTGCGAGAGTGCTGCGCTCAGATGTCCTGAAGTGATAGACTTGCCGATGCCTGCCTTACCGTAGACCGCTATTCTTCTTGGAGTTTCCTTAGTGAATTCCCATTTTTCTGCCATGATTGCACCTCTCCTATGCGAAGACTTGGTACTTGCGCAACAGTTCAAAAATCACGCGAATACTCTCTTTCGGATCTATAGGTTCCGGATAGACTCCCTTCGGTTCCTTGACGAATTGAGCGAGTTCCCTGAATTTCTTTGCGACATCGGAGTCGGGGGAGTGCTGTATCACTGTCTGCCGTTCCAATGCAGCTTCCTGAATGAGGTCAGACCTGGGGATGTTGGTGACCACGGGAGCTTTGATGAGATTGCAGAATTCTTCGACAAGCTCCTTCTCCTGAGAGATGCCTCGCATGTTGTTTATGATGCCACCGACCTTGACGTCCACTCCCTTGAGCTCGTTCATTGTCCTTACGGCGTAACATATGTTGTTCATGGAGTAGAGCGACATGAGCTCGCCGCTGGTAACGATGTAGACCTCGGAGGCGAAACCGCGCCTCATGGGCTGCGCGAATCCCCCGCAGACAACGTCCGCGATAACATCGTATACGACGAACTCGATTTTGAACTTCTGCAGCAGCTTGTGCTTTCTGAGTAGGTCAAGGGAAAGCAAGACCCCTCTGCCGGCGCAACCTTGAGCGGGCTCGGGCCCGCCACTCTCTGCACAGATAACTCCCTTATAGCCCTCTCTCAAACACTCGGAAATGTACTGCTCACGGTTACCTTTGGCTCTTATCTGGTTGAGTATCGTGGGTTCGCAGACAGTTCCTAGCAAAAGGTAGGTTGAATCGGTCTTCGGTGAGCAGCCGACCTGCATCACTTTCAACCCTTCCTCAGCAAGGGCGGCTGAAAGATTGCTTGCCACCGTGGATTTGCCTACACCACCTTTACCGTAGATCGAAATTTGTCTCATTTCTCAGCTCCTCGTTCATGCACCATCTTCTCCTTAAGAGCACTCGCGGAGCACTCTTTTTGCCAGGGGTAAGCAAAAGCTCATCGCCTGAATAACCTCCAGCGGTCAGCCAAAACCAATCTCGCTCATACGTCGCACTCCTTCAGTTCCAAATGGCTCTTACTCATCGTGCAAGTGGAAAGACTCGGTAGTTCCACCGCAAGCGGCCCGTTTCGCGCGCTGCCCGAACGTGCGCGCCAGTTTCTTTATTTCCCCCACCACCTCAAGGACCTCTATCCCCTCCTCTCTCAATCTTTTTCTGGGCTCATGACCTATCCTCTCGCAGAGGATCGCGTTGCAGTCCTTGAGCAGCTCCAGATAATAGAGAATCGCCTCCTCGCTCTCCTCGTTCTCTTCGAGCACGTATTCAGGAGGCAACTCTCCCACGTCTCTCTCTTCGACAAGCTCCAGTTTGCCGACTTGAAACTGGTAGACATAGAATGTCTTTGTCCTTGCAAAATGCTCGTCCACGAGTTGTCCCGTCCTGCTCGCGACAGCAATGGTGACGGGCCGGCATTCGGGCGAAGAGACATCCTTGGCTCCAAAGACGCTGAATCCCTCCTCGGTTATGAGGCCGGCAGCATCGGCCCTACACAGAGCGCAGTGGCTGAACTGAGTGATGATGGACGAACATTTGTTTCTTTGTTCCTGTATCTCTCGAGCAGTCGGCGCTCTCAAGTTAGAGAACTCTGCCTGAGGATGGAGAGCAATTATGTTAAGAAGATGTGCGCCCGCGGCCTTGGCTCTTCCGGCGATTTCGAGAATCTCGTGGTCGTTTATTCCAGGTACGAGAACAGAGTTCACCTTTACGGCAAAACCCGCCTCGGAGGCTCCAAGTATGCCCTCGAATTGCTTCTCAATCAGCGCCCTGCCAGCATCCGTTCCCTTGAGGAGCTTTCCCTTGTAGCGGACAAAAGAGTATATTTTCTCTGCGACCTCAGGGGTGGTAGCATTGACCGTGACTGTCAGCGCCAGAACGCCGAGCTTGACCAGTCTTTCCAGGGAATCGGGGAGAAGAAGTCCGTTCGTGCTGACGCACAGTCTCAGGGAGGGAAACGCCTCTTTAACAAGAGCCATCGTCTCGAACGTCGCCTCGTTAAAAAGTGGCTCACCCGGACCCGCAATCCCGACAATTTTTATTCGGTCGTCCCTCAGCACCGTCTCCCCGAGGTGTCTAATGGCGTCTTCCGGCTTCAGGACGGCCGATGCCACCCCTGGTCTACCTTCGTTGGGGCAGTCGAACTTGCGGTCGCAGTACTTGCATTTGATGTTGCACTTGGGAGCGACAGGAAGATGTACTCTTCCGAATCTCTTGTGCTCGTCGCCGGTAGAGAAGCAGGGGTGCTGCCCGATGCCTCTTATTTCTGCAAGTTGAGTCAAAGTCGGTCTCCTCAGCTACACGCGCTCTCTGTCCGTTCGGTCCCGATCAGTTACTGACCATCCGGGCTACTTACGTGCGCCTATTTGTTCTTCCAGACCGGAGCTCTCTTCTCCAGAAAGGCCTTGAGACCCTCTGAGGCGTCCTCCGTCTTCATGAGCTTGTTAAGGTAGATGTCTTCTATCTTCCCGAGAGCGGTTCCAACACTTACGTAGAGGCCGCTGTCGACGGCCTTCTTCGCAATCTGAAGCACCACCGCACTCTTTTCCTTCAGCTTGCCAAGGAATTCGTCCACCTTCTCCTCGAATCCCTCAACCGGGAAGAGCTTGTTTATGAGTCCGATTCTTTCGGCCTCTTTGGCGTCGATGGTCTCGCCTGTCAGGAGAAGCTCCAGAGACCTGTTGCGGCCTATGAGCCACGGGAACACTGCCGAAGCCACGGGTGCAAATACTCCGACCATAATCTCCGGCTGGCCAAATTTGGCCTTCTCAGAGGCGACGACTATGTCACAAAACGTAGCAAGCTCGCAGCCACCTCCCAGGGCGGCTCCGCCCACGACTGCGACCGAGGGGGCGGCAATGGAATTGAGCAATCGAAAGATTTCGTGAAAAACCTCGATCATCTCTTCCACTTTGTCGGGCGTATGCTCGGAAACGTCTACTCCCGCCGAGAAGGCCTTTCCCTTGGCTTTGAAGACCAGAAGCTTGAGCTGGGAATCGTTCTTTAGTTGACCCAGGATGCCGTTTATCTCGCGCATCATCTCTATGTTGAGAACATTGACGGGTGCACGGTCTAGAGTGATGGTCGCCACGTTGTCCTTCTTTTCGAAGGCGATATGTTTGTGAGTCTTTTCCATGAGTTCCTCCCTAGGCTTCCCTTCTTATCACCATTGCCATGGTCACTCCGCCACCACCGCAGATTCCAGCGATACCGAGCTCGCCGCCGTGTTGTTTGAGAGCATAGTAGAGAGTGGCAAGGATGCGCGCACCGCTGATTCCAGTGGGATGTCCCAGGGCAATGGCGCCGCCGTGCACATTGAGCTTCTCGCGATCCCACTTGAGAATGCTCTCGTTGGCCAGCACCTGAACGGCGAAAGCCTCGTTTACCTCGATTAGGTGCATGTCATCCAGCTTCTTTCCTGCTCGCTCAAGGGCCATCGGGATGGAAATGCTCGGACCCTCTCCCATTGTGGCAGGCTCGACAGCGGCGGAACTATGAGAGAGGATAGAGAAGAGGGGAGCCTTGCCCAGGGCCTTTGCCTTCTCCCTGGATGTCACGACCATGGCCGTGGCCCCGTCGGTCATCCCGCAAGCGTTCCCCGCCGTCACGGTCCCGTCCTTCCTGAACACGGGTTTCAGCTTTGCCATCTTCTCAACGGATATTTCCCGTCGAATTCCTTCGTCCTTTGAGAGAGTTGAAGCCGGCTCCTTACCCCTGGCCGGAATCTCCACCGGAGTTATCTCCTCGTCGAACCAGCCTTCGTCCTGTGCCTTTGCTGCTTTGATGTGACTGCTTGCAGCAAACTCATCCTGGTCCTTACGTGAGATCTTGTATTTCTCCGCGAGATTCTCGGCGGTCTCCCCCATACCCTGACCGATGAGAGGGTCGATGCTGTCGCTCCAACCGTCTTCAATGGTCTTGTTGCCCATCTTGAAACCCTCCCACCTGGCTCCTTTCAGCAGGTAGGGAATCGTGCTCATGGAATCCATGCCGCCTATCATGAAGATTTCACCCTCGCCGAGTCGGATCGACTGGGCAGCAATGGACAGGGCCTTCATTGCAGAAGGGCACGCCATGTTGATGGTTTGGGTGGGGACACTCACCGGTATGCCGCCTCTGACCGAAGCAGTACGGGACGGGTTGGGGCCGTTTCCAGCCTGGCGGCAGTTGCCAAGAATTACCTCATCAATCTGCTTCCCTTCGATTCCCGCTCTTTTCAGCGCCGCGGCAACTGCGGCAGCGCCGAGATCGTAGGCGGGAACGTCCTTGAGACTTCCCCCGAACCTTCCCATTGGTGTTCTTACCGCACTGATTACGACAACGTCTTTCAATTCCATACCTCTCACTCCCACGCTTTTTCTAGATGTACTGTCCTCCGTCAACCCTGATCACTTCACCGGTGATGTGTCGAGCCGCTTCCGAACAGAGAAACGTCACTACGTTGGCAACTTCCTCGGGCTGGCCGAGCCTTCCCAGAACTATCTCCTGCAACGCGGCGTCTTTTACGTTCTGAGGAGCCTCCTTCATCATGTCAGTCTCGATGAGGCCGGGAGCGACAGCGTTGACATTCACGCTGTACTTGCCTAACTCGCGGGCGACGGTTTTGGTCAGGCCGATTATTCCTGCTTTGGAAGCGCTGTAGTTCGACTGACCGAATTTCCCTCGCAGCCCGTTGATGGAAGTGACGCTGACTATTTTCCCGCTCTTCTGTTCGCGAAAGATAGGTGAGACGGCCCTGATGTAGTTGAAATAACCCTTAAGATTTATCCCTATCACCGTGTCCCACTGGTCCTCGGCCATTTTCCAGATGACGCCGTCCCAATTTATGCCTGCGTTGCAAACGAGGACGTCCAGCCGACCGAAATGCTCTTTGACCTTAGTGACCATGTTCTGAGCGTCTTCGAAACTGGAGACGTCTGCCCTGACCGCCAGTCCCTTCCGGCCCATCTTCTCTATCTGGGCGACTATGTTCTCCGCCTCCTCTTTGTGTTTGCGATAGTTCAGCGCTACGTCAGCACCGTTCTTTGCGAGGTCCAGGGCGATGGCTGCACCGATGCCGAGACTTCCGCCCGTCACAATGGAGGCCTTGCCTTCCAGAATCATGGGTCTCCCTCCTTCGGGTATCTTGTTGTTGGTACGTTCATTTCTGGGGCTTACCCAGCACTTCCTCCGCCAGTTTGTCGTCCATGGAATGTGCCTCGGCCAGCAGCTGGCGATACTTCACGAAGTCTATGACGTCCGTTCCAGTCAGCTTTCTGGTGTTGAAAGCATTGAAACCGAGGAACGCTTCAGTGTTCATGTTCACGGCGAGCCAGTGCCGGTTGGCGATCTTGCACTGATCCCAGAAATACTTCTTCTTCAGCCTCACGCCGTCTATGGATTTGATGAGACAGCCGGGCATCAGGTTCGTGAAGTTCCACACGATTTCGTCGATGGCCTTGTCCAGAAGTTCGAAGTCAGTGGGAGCACTTTTCAGGAACTCCCTGGCCTTCTTGCCTTCCTCGCCTTTGACGAATTCCCCGTACACTATCTCTCCGTCGTCGATGTAACGGTCAGTGATGACAGAGGGGTTCCTGATGAACTTCCCGTTTTTCTTTATGACCGGAACGACGCGGCTGACGAGGCCGAGTCTCTTCATCTTGTATGCACTCCACAGTTCGCAGGAGATGCAGTTCCACATGGCGTCTTCGATGCTCAGGTACCACGGCAGGAAATCCGTCGAGCCACCGTCCGGAGCAGAGCCGTGTCTTGGGCCTGCCTGGCCGAATATGGCGGTGTCCGCAGAAACCGCTATGTCACATGCCATCCCGATTTCCTGTCCGCCCGCGACTCTCATCCCGTTGACTCGACATATGACGGGTTTCTTGCACATCAGGATGGCGTCGACCATTCCGTTGAAAAGATCCATGTACTCGCCGTATTCGGTGGGTCTTTTGGAATAATACTCGGCGTATTCCTTGGTGTTGCCCCCCGTGCAAAAGGCCTTATCGCCCACGGCGGTGAAGACCGCTGCCACGACGCCCCGGTCCATGGAAGCTTTCGAGAAACCGGCTATTACTCCCTTGACCATCTCCGTGGTGTAGGAGTTGTACTGACGAGGATTGTTGAGGATTATCCAGGCCACGTTGAGTTTCTCTATTGGCTTTCCGTCCTTCCCTTTGACAGGGCGCAGCTCGTACATAACACTCGGCGCCTCTTTACCGAAATGCTCCTCACCCCAGAGGTGGTGATCTTTAGCTTCGTCGTCTCTGGGCAACCATTCGAGACCCATGTTCATCCTCCTTTTCTCAAGAACATCCTTCGCTGACGCAATGGACTAGCTCAAGGTTTTCCCTCTGCCTTCACGATGGAGAGGATCTCCTCTTCACTCAGAAGCCGTTTGGAGTGCTTCGCTCTGTCGAAGATCTTCTGAACCAGCTCCTTCCCAGGTTCGATGTTTCTTTTCTGAAGCCAGTAAATCACGTTTGACTCGCCGCTCATCGGTCCTATCTCTATCACCTGCTCCAGACCGAAGTCTCCCGCCGGAACACCGGAATAGATTCTGTCTGCCAGCCAGGAGTGCCCCTTCCTTTCGGCCTTTATGACTGCAGCGGCGTGCACACCCGTTGCAGTTCTGAAAGCATCCCGACCGATAACGGGGTAGTTAAACGGTACGGGAACGTGGCACGCTTCCGAGACGACGCGGCAATATTCAGGAAGATAGGAAAGGTCAAGGTCGATCACGCCAAGAAGGGAGAGGTTCACAAGAAGAAGATCCATGGGGATGTTCCCGGACCTTTCCCCGATTCCGAGTGCCGTTCCGTGAATTCTGTCTGCACCTGCCTCGACTGCCGCAATAGCGTTGGGAATTGAAAGGCCCCTGTCGCGATGCGCGTGCCAATCCACCTTGACGTCTTCGCCCGTATCTTCCACGACGCCCCTGACGAACTTGATGAGGTTTCTCGCTCCCGCGGGGGTGGCGTGACCAACCGTGTCGCAAACGCACACCCGTCTTGCCCCACACTCCACCGCCGTGGTGTAGAGCTTTCTCACAGTGTCTGGAAGTGCTCTCGTGGTGTCTTCCGTCACGTACATGACGGAGTGCCCGTTCTGGATGCAGAGCTTGATTGCTTTTTCGGTGAGCTTTAGAAGAATGTCAGGGGTCCATTCTTCGGCGTACTGCCTTATTGGACTCGAACCGATGAAGGTTGAGACCTCTATGTGCACGCCGGTTCTCTGTGTGATCTCGAGCACGGGGACAATGTCCGACTCGAGAGTGCGGGCAGCGCAGTTAGGTTTAATGTTCAGCTTGCCCCTGCCGATCTCGTTCGCGAGCGCCTCGGTTGACTGAACGGCCATGGGACCGGCGCCCGGAAGGCCAATGTTGACTCCCTGGATGCCGATCTTTTCCATGAGATTGAGAATCTTGATCTTCTCTTCAATAGAAGGATCGGTGACCGAAGGAGACTGGAGCCCGTCTCTGAGTGTCTCATCGTCGAATTCTATGTCCTTCTTCGTAATCGGCTCGTCGCCCCCGGCCAGATTCCAATCGTAGAAAAGCTCTTTGTCCTCAATTCTTTCCACAACGCCCTCCGGGGTTTTTCCCCTTTGCCCGCACAAACTCAACCATGCCCCCCGCGTCGATGATTTCCTGTATCATTGGAGGGAAAGCAGTGGCCTCGTACGTTTTGCGGAGGGACTCGTTCTGGATGACACCCTTTTCAAGGTCCACCACCAGCTCATCTCCGTCGCGGGCTTCCTCGGCCGCCCGAGGTGCCTCGAGAACCGGAAGTCCTATGTTTATGCTGTTTCGGAAAAAGATTCTTGCGAAGGATTTTGCGATGACGCAGGAGATGCCCGCGCCCTGAATGGCGAGCGGCGCGTTCTCTCTGGAGCTTCCGCAGCCGAAGTTGACTCCGGCCACGATGAAATCTCCCTTGCTTACCTTGTTGACGAATTCAGAGTCTAAGTCTTCCATGCAGTGAAGACCCAGTTCCTCTCTGTGAAAACTCGTGCAGTGACGAGCAGGAATGATCACATCAGTGTCGACATTGTCAGGTAACTTGTGCGCTTTGCCTTTCAGCATTCTTCCTCCGCGAGCCCTGTTCGCGCATCCGGGCTCCTTCAGAACGGCCTAGGGGTTTTTGCCAGTCAGGGAGTTCCTGTCTGGAGTTCCGTTCTTGTTCGCAGACGCGTTCTTGTTTGTCATGGTCTCCCATATCTTCTCAAGGACCGTCCCTATCTGCGCACGCTCCGTTTCCGAGAGACTGCCGAGAGCGGCACTGTTGACGTCGCTCGCGCAATTGGCGAGCTTCCCCTTGAGCTTCTTTCCCTTATCAGTGAGGAAAATGTTGATGACCCTTCGGTCGTCCGTCTGTCTTTTGCGTACGACGAGACCGTCCCTCTCCATGCGGTCTGAGATCCCGGTGATGGTCGTACCGTCGAAATCCAGGCTTTTGCCCAGCTCAGTGAGAGAAAGCCCGTCCGTTTCCCAAAGTTTTTCTAGAACGACGTACTGAGTGGAAGTGATGGCGTACTGGGAAAGCTTGGCGTCCAGAGCGCGCTTCATGCTGCGCGCAGCACGGGAGAGCAAGAACCCAAGATTGTAGTCGAAATCTTTCATGGGTCCTGTGTTACCTGACAGGCCCTCAAAGAGGGTCCCATTGAGTCTCGCTAGTGAACAGGTCTCGCAAGGCCAATGAGCACGCGGATATTCAGCATGCTCATATTTCCTATACACATAATAAGTATACCGAGCAATTTGTCAAGAGCCTTCGGTGAGATTTTTTTGGAAAGGGAGACCGGGGGCCGCCTTCAAGGAGAAGTGCCGCCAGAGCCGCCCCTTACTGGTGCCTCAAATCTTGGCGGGGTGGGTAATCACACCGGTCACCGCAGAAGCTGCTGCCACGGCCGGGCCGGAGAGGTAGACCTTACTCGTGGGGTGGCCGTTTCTGCCGACAAAGTTCCTGTTAGTAGTATACAGGCCAACCTCTTCGGGGCCCAGTACTCCAAGGTGTCCCCCTATGCAAGGGCCGCAGCTCGGGGGGCAGATCATTCCTCCGGCCTCGGTGAAGACCGTACCCAGCCCCTCTTTCAGCATGTTCAGGTAGACGTCCTGGCTGCCAGGGATTATGAGAAGTCTTACGTCGGGATGGACTTTCCTGGAGGAAAGGAGCTTCGCTGCTGATCGAAGGTCTTCGATCCTGCCGTTGGTGCAGGAGCCTATAACTACCTGGTCTATTCTCGTAGTCTCTAACTCATTGACACGCTTAACATTGCTGGGCAAGTAGGGTAGCGCCACCAAGGGTTCGAGGGAGGCCAGATCGTACTCTCTCACGTCAGCGTAGCTAGCGTCGCGGTCAGAACGATAGACCTTGTATTCTCGGTGGGCCCTTCCTTTAAGGTACTTCTCGGTGGTCTCGTCGACCTCCATTATGCCGGCCTTGGCCCCTGCCTCTATTGCCATGTTGCAGATAGTAAGTCTTTCTGACATTGAGAGTTGCTTGAGCGCCTCTCCTCTGAACTCCAGGGCCTTGTACACGGCACCTTCCACGCCGAGGTCTGAGATCGTGTAGAGAATGATGTCCTTACCGCACACCCACTCCGGAATCTCTCCGCCGTAGACTATCTTGATGGACTCGGGAATCTTAAACCAGGTTTCCCCCAATGCCCACGCAGCGGCCATGTCCGTGCTACCAATCCCGGTGGAGAAGGCCCCAAGAGCACCGTAAGTGCACGTGTGAGAATCCGCTCCCACCACCAGGTCGCCCGGAAGAACGAGTCCCTTCTCAGGCAGTATGACGTGGCAGATGCCGGAACGCCCTACCTCGAAGTAGTTCTTTACCCCGTGCCTCTTGGCGAACTCGCGCATCGTCTTTGAAAGCTCCGCCGCCTTTATGTCCTTTGCAGGGACGAAATGGTCGTTCACGAGAGCTATCTTTGAAGGGTCGAAAACCTCACCAGTGCCCATCGCGTCGAAGACCTCGGCAGAAAGGGCCGTAGTTATGTCCGTTCCCAGAATGAGGTCGATGCACGCAAAGACCATCTCTCCGGCCCTGGTCTCGCTCTTTCCCGCGTGCGCTGCGAAGATCTTTTCAGTTATGGTCATCCCCACGTTAGCCAGCCGTCCTTTCCAGCTCCGAGCATACGTAGTCGCCCACTTCCTTTGTTCCGAGCTTGCCCCCTAGATCTCTGGTCGAATTGTCCGTTCTTACGGCCTTGGTCACGGCCTTGAGGACGAGCTCAGCCTCCCTGGTGTATCCCAGATGCTCCAGCATCATCTGGGCCGTGAGAATAGCGGCCATCGGATTGGCCGTGTTTGTTCCCGCGTACTTGGGAGCCGAGCCGTGCACCGGTTCGAACATTGACACTCCCTCAGGATTTATGTTCCCAGAGCCGGCCAGTCCTAATCCTCCCTGTAGTATTCCGCCCAGGTCAGTGACTATGTCACCGAACATGTTGCAGGTGACGATCGCGTCGAACCGCTCGGGGTTCTTGACCAATTGCATGACCAGGGCGTCCACGTACAAGTGTTCCTTCTCGATCTCGGGATATTCTTCCGCTACTTCCTCGAAAGTGCGCAGCCAAAGGTCTCCTTCGAACTGCATCGCGTTTCCCTTGTCGCTCATCGTGAGCTTTCGAAGCTTGTTCTTCTTGGTGTACTCGAAGGCGTATCTGATTATTCTCTCCACGCCTTTTCTAGTGTTGAGACTCTCCTGTATGGCCACCTCGTCAGGGGTTCCTTTCTTGATGTTTCCTCCGATGCCGGCGTAAATTCCTTCGGTGTTCTCTCTGAAGACCACGAAATCTATTTCCTTAATTCCTTTACCCTTAAGGGGGCTGAGGCGCTCGTCCAGCAGTTTGACAGGCCGAAGGTTGACGTACAGGTCAAGTTTGAAGCGCGCGCCCAGAAGGATGTCCTTAGCATGAGCCATGTCTGGAATACGCGGATCCCCCAGGGCACCCATGAAAATGGCGTCGTAGTTTTCCCTGAAATCCTCGATGGCCTCGTCGGGAAGGCTTACACCGGTCTTAAGATACTTGTCGGCACCGTAATCAAAATGAACGAGCTCCAGCTTGAGCTCGGTAATCTCACACAGTTTCTCCAAGACCTTGACGGCCTCCCTGGTCACATCGATTCCTATGCCGTCGCCGGGCACAACTGCTATTCTTGGCACTGAATTCTCCCTCCTTGCCTAATGTCGGTCGCGGTACTTGCGCAAAAACTCAGACGTCCCAGGCCGCATTCTGCATGCTGCGGCGGGCGCAACTTCCCCCCTCAATTGTCTTTGCCGCCCTGACTCGAGCGTGCGACGAGACCCGAGGAGGTTCTACAGCCTCAATATCTTCTTCGCGTTAGTGTAGAGGATTCTCTCCAGAGCCTCCGTCGAAAGAGGAAGCCTCTTCATTTTCTCTACGTTTTCTCCTATTGTGACGACTCCGGGCCAGTCGGAGCCGTAGACAATCTTGCTACTGTTTTTCTCCATGTCCGGGAAGTACTTCAGAAGATTCTGAGGAGGCAGGCCGGATATTTCCAGATAGACGTTCTCGTGCATGCGAGAAAGCAAGAAGGCCGTGTCGTACCAAATGCCCCTTCCTCCGTGCACCACCAGAATCTTGAGTCCCGGAAAATCCCTTGCCACGTCGTCAAGGTGAATCGGGTCCGCATACTTGAGCCTCGCGCCCCTGAAGATGGACGAGCCCGTATGCACCATGACCGGGAAACCGTGTTCGGCCGCTGCTGCGTAAATAGGATATACCTCTCTGTCATTCGGATAGAAGTAGTGATACGAGGGATAGAGCTTCACGCCCTTGAACCCTCTCTTAAACAGACTCCGAAGCTCACCGGCGGGGTCTGGCGTCAGGAAGTGATTGATGGAGGCAAAGGGTATAAAGCAATGCCTTCCCTCACAGAACTCAAGTACGTAGTCGTTCGTCACGACTCCTGTTGTGACGGGCGAATACTCCGCCAGTATAACGGCCTTCTCGATTCCGTGCTGCTTGATGTAGTCAGCGAATCCCTCGGGCGAGCTGAGCTCTTCGTAACGCTCGTAGTAATCCGACCCCACACTCTTTTGAAACTCCTGAACCCAGGAGTGCCAGTGCTCTTTGAGTCCCACGTGGACGTGGAAGTCGATGACTTTCATCGCACTAACGGACCTTAGGGCTTATCGCGTTCGTATCCATATGATTGCGGACAACGTTTACCCGTTGCCCGAGTGTAAGAGTTTAAGGGAACGTAAGGTCCGAGTCAATAACATGAACTCGTGAGGCAGTGTCAAATAGGGTTTGAGTCGATAACGGGAACTCCTGAAGCGGCGTCAAATCTGGGGCGGCTAACCGTGACTCTTACCTGATCGACGACGTGCCAAAGGTCCAGTGCTCAGGTGCCTTCCGGGTCAGATTCCATGTTGGCTTTGACACGCGGCCCGTCTCTAGTAGAATGG
>Ga0209636_10000556_pt1 | contig 36806 bp, 31 predicted proteins | sample DeeMarSWOR152_54_FD_187464 | JGI IMG/M metagenome (GOLD analysis project Ga0209636, IMG submission 187464) | Marine sediment microbial communities from White Oak River estuary, North Carolina - WOR-1-52-54 (SPAdes) (version 2) | ecosystem: Environmental > Aquatic > Marine > Intertidal zone >... | reverse complement strand
CATGGAGTATCAGTAAATCTGGACCTATACTGTGAGCGTCAATGATGGTTTGCCTGTCTTCGCCTACAAGCCATAAAGACTTTTCAACAGTGACAGTCTCGTTGTACTGTCCCTTTCTCACAAAAACCGTGTCCCCGTCGGAGGAGTGTCTAACAGCCTGCTTAATAGTGGAGTAACTATCAGGGACAACTATCGCGCCAGGTGGGGGACTGGAAGGAGCCTTCGTAAGGGTCGGAGCTGAGATTTCATTAGGAGTGAGTGAAGGTGTTGGAGTTGAAGGAGTTGGAGTTGAAGTTAAGGTTGAGCTTGAACTCGTCTTCTGAAAAGTTGAGGCACCATAAATCACAGCTCCGACTATCAAGGCGGCGCAGATTACTACGAGGCTGACTGTGATAATCTTGTTCAAGGGCAACCACTTGGCAATATGGTAAATACTAGGTTTTTTTAGTGATTAAAGCGTTTTTATCAAGGTTTCTTGACTAAACAAGCCCGAAACGCCCAAATTTTAGTCAAGATTTCTTGACAAAGAACCAGCCGTTCACTCTACGCTTCAAGCTATATATAAGGGGGCTATAGTCTGCCGTGAGCACAACAGAGCCGCAACGCAGAAAATCAAAGACAAAGCGTTTTAGAAAGCCTTTCAAAGCGTTTATATCTCAATTTTCCAGATTAAAACACGAAAAACAATGTCGCCAAGTGAAAAGCCCAAGAAAAAAGCTAAACCTGCTAAGAAAAAGAAACAGCAGATTGAAATTCGACAGATGACGCTGGAAGACCTTTCTGCCGTGTGGCATTTAGGCGAGAAGATTTTCACGCCCTCGTATCTGCCTTTCACCTACAGAACATGGAACGTGGACGAGCTACTCTCTCTTTTCAACGATGATTCAGAACTGTGCTTGGTTGCTGAAGACGTGAAATCAGGCAAGATTGTGGGTTTTGCTTTGGGAGTTATTTTGAAGCGTCCTCAGAGTCCATGGAAATACGGCTATTTCAACTGGGTGAGCGTGCAGAAAATCAGGCAGAAAAGCGGCGTTGGCAAGAGATTATACAAAGAGTTGGAAAAACGGTTCAAACAAAAAGGCGCTAGAATCGCAATCGTGGATGTGGAAAAAAACAATCCCGCAGGAATTCGCTTCGTCAAGGGACTCGGCTTCAAACGAGCTGAAAGCTACATCTGGTTTTCCAAGAATATCGAAGAATAGCTTAAAAAGCTCGCGCACATGTGTGGAAACAGAATCCGAAACTATTGAATTTTCATTTCAATCTACCTGTAAAGGAGAGATAAGCGCCTCAGAGACGCCGAGTAAGATCAAAGAGGGCTTTAAGTCTTTTGCGCGCATTTTGTTTATACTATGCTTAGCCGTTTTAGCTCAGTTTCAACAGTCTTTTACATAAAAATGTTAAATTTCGGTTTTCCAATGGGACTTTTCTATTCGAAAACAAACGAAAGTTATTTATCTACCATCATGAGAAACCATGGGACCGTAATATTACGGAGGAAATTGAATTGGCTAAATGTCCAAAATGTGGAGCCGACGTTCCAAAAATGAAGAAGTCATGGAAAATGGCCGGACGCCCAGACAAGCAGGGAAAACGAATGCAACTGGAAATCGGGCTATATCAATGCCCAAAATGTGGTGCAACATTCCGCGAAGTGCTGAGTAAAAAGAAAATCTAAAGCGCGCACACCAACAAAACAAGCAGCGAAACTTCACCGAACACTAACAATCAACAATTACTATTTCACTCCCTCATTTTTCTTTTTCTCAAAAAAAGCGGTAAGTTTTAAAACATAGAGCGCTTATTGAACAAGAACATTTCACCACTAAACCGAGGCACCGCTTTGACCGCTAATCTCAAGAAACTTTGGAAGAACGAGTATGTCCAAACCGCCATTGTTATTGGCTTAATTGCTCTAGTAATTTTTGGTTTCTGGTACGGTTCACAAGTTGTGCTGAACACACCGTATCCTGCATTGGCGGTGGTAAGCGGCAGCATGTGCATACCCTACGATGGGACATGTGACGGTCGGTTTCATCCTTTTGCGCGTACTTTGCACATAGGCGATTTGATAATTGTTCAAGGAGTTAATCCAGCTGACCTCAATGCTGATTATCCGAACAGCGACGTAATCGTTTTTCACAAACCTGGTGATCCAGAGGAGCTTATCGTGCACAGGATAGTGGCTGTGGATGAAATTGATGGCACATTATACTTCCGAACAAAAGGGGATGGAAACAGCCGCATTAAGTGGCCAGACACTCCTTCAACTTCTGAATACGACCCTTGGAAAACTGATGGTGTTGACGGAGTTCGAGAGGACTTAGTAGTTGGCAAAGTTGTTATGCGCATTCCTTGGCTGGGACACCTTGTCCTGTTCATGCGCAACTCTATAGGTCTGCCTATAATCATAGCGCTCATAATAATCTTAGTGATTGTCGAGTTTGTAGTTCCTGTGCTAAGAGGAAAAAAGCCACCTCAACAGCAGAAAGAAGCACAACAGCAACCATAGATGTATTTATAAAAACACCTTGCTATTGGCGAAATCTCCCGCACAACATTCCCTTTTTTTGCAATATATTGCAAGGTATCGGACATGCATAGATTTTTTTATTGAAACCGATAATATATATTGAAGAAAAATATGAAGGAGAAAAAAAGCAAAGAATATCCAAGATATTTGTGCCCTAAGTGTAGGGATAATCCTTCACTAATTGTTTTTGATTACGGAAAACGAAAGCCAGTGTGTGGCAAATGTGGCTCTCCTCTTTCGAATTTCATAGAAGGTTTCAGACCTTCTATAGCAAGAAACATTTAGAGCATCAAATTGCAGCGAGCTATAAATTGGAGCGATGTCACCCGCACAACCCTCCTCCTTTATTTCTTCGGAATTCGTTGAGATTCTTGGTAGCCCAGGAGAGATTCGAACTCTCGTGGAGGGCTCCCCTCTGAAGAGATTTTTCAATAATAGATAATTATGTCACCAGCGAAAAGTTATGACCCGACATATATTAATATCCTCAGCGCTAGACTTAATTGAAAATATTCTAATATGGAATTGAGAGCAGTTCACTAAAAAGTTTCCTTTTCAAATTCGATATATTACTACTTACGAAACTTTTTTTAATAAGTCATAGAGCTTATTCTTTGACTAATAAAGGAGTAAGTTTTCAAATGAAAATCTCCCGTAAAGTCAAGCGTTCATTTGATATCAATCGTCTTTTCTACTGGCTAAAAACAGGAGAACAAGACACAAAGCTTGAAGAGAGAGCAAAGCGCTCACTACAAAAATGGAATAGAGGAAAGCAATGCTACTGCCCTAGAGTCATGTTATATGATAACGAACCTTGCGAGAATTGTGGAACGCCAGCTTGCGAGAATTGTGGAACGCCAGCTTGCCACGAATGCTTAAAAGCATCTGGCTCGCAAAAGCGAACCAATAAATGTTTGAAATCTAATGCTTGAGCGCTATGCTAAATGCGAAATGTCGTGCTTTAGTTTTTTAAAAGCGTATGTATATCTCTGCTTTTGGCATAGATTGCCAAGCAATTGCAGCACGTATAGAAGACGACTTCTCATGCTTTGGCTCTATGGACACCCTCAAGTTTGTTTAATTCGTCCAGAACGACTTTTTCGACTTTTTGGTGTACAAGGTAGACGGCTATTGCGCATCCGTCGCCAATTTGTCTTGATGGATTTTCTCTTATGTTTACTCCGTGGTCAGCTAGTGTTTTGGAAATTTTAGCGAACATGCCTGGTTTGTCATCGTGAAAAACGAAGAGAGGGAAGAAGGGTTTCTCTTCGAGTTCGATGTCTTCGCCAACGTTCACGGCGTCTGAGAAGTCTCCCTTCTTCAAATAATCTGTTACTACTTGTGCTATTTCAATTGATGTTCTCAGTTGGGCTTCCTTTGTTAACGCGCCCAGATGAGGGCTTAGGACAATCTTGTTCAGTTTTTGGAGCCTGTTATTGAACTTGTCTCCTTCTTTTTTGGGCTCGTTCTCGTAGACATCAAGGGCAGCTCCTGCTATTTTTCCTGATTTGAGAGCGTTGAACAAAGCTTCTTCATCCACGTTGTGCCCTCTCGACGTGTTGATCAGGTAGGCTGTGGATTTCATCATGGAGATTTCTTTTTCTCCTATGACAGTTTGTGTTCCGCTGGCGTGGATGCTTATGTAGTCAGCTCTTTTTAGGACTTCTTCTTTGGGTAGAAACTTAATTCTTGAGTTTACCCTGACGACGGGGTCGTAGCCTACAACTTCCATGTTGAAGCCTATTACGAGTTCGCTTAATCTTTGCCCGATTCTGCCACAGCCAATTATGCCTAAGGTTTTTCCGGTGAGTTCTAAACCTTCAAATAATTTTTTGCTCCAGACCGCGTTTTTGAGAGAACCGTGCGCTTGAGGGATGTTTCTTGCCACGTTGAGCATTAAAGCTAGAGATAGCTCTGCTGTGGCGTTGATGTTGCCCCACGGGGCGTTTTTGACGACTATGCCGTTTTGGGAAGCGGCAACTGTGTCTATGTTGTCATAGCCTATGCCCGCTCTTCCCACAATCTTCAAATTTCCCTTTACGCCTGACTCAATAACTTCTCGTGTGACTTTGGTTGCGCTCCTAACGACGAGTGCATCGAATTCGCCTATCTGTTCGGCAAGGGTTTTTGCATTTCTCTTTTTTGTGTCAACAGCGATTCCCGCTTCCGTGAAAATCTTCATACCTTCCTTGTTAAGACCGTCGTTTAGCAATACTTTCACGTTTTGGCACCCAACATCCACTTTGAGACTTTCTATCCTATAGATTTTATTCCTGCTATCGATTCTTAGCGCACATGAATTAATTTCTTCAATTTCAAAAGCGTATTATCCTGTGAACCGTAATGGATTGTTTTTTGCTGAGATGAAATTTGGCACGTTTCAGTAAAGGGGTCACATTACGCACTAGATATCATTTTCTATGTTTATCATATATTGCTTGAAAAGCCTGATTAGAAGAAAAGGCACAGCGGGCGCCAATAGACTGAGAGTAGGGGGGTTCAAGTGAATCCTATGTCACTTTTAAGAAAATTAATATGGTGCGGGAGGTGGGATTTGAACCCCAACTACGGTGGAGATATCACCCGAAATCCCTTTTTTCCTTTTATATACTTCCAGAATTGGGCAATGAGTGCGCGAATGGCTAAAGGGTCCTGCACGAACGATCTGCTTTCTTTCATTTAGGTCTAAATATGAAGTAGACCTGCTTAACCTATGGTTTCAGTTAGGTGGTGAATAACCGCCAGATTTTTACTGGGCAGAATAGCTTTCAAAACTTGTATGGATCAATTATTCGATAGACGCTTTTTCCCTTTGAAAACGAAACGTCTTGTTGGTAGCGTAACGTTTAGGTGTACACCAGTTGCAGCTTAGGTAGCTGACAGAATCACTGGCGACACTATTTCAGGTTATTGTTCATTGGGTTAAGCGCTTTGTTGCTTGTGCGCACTTTAGCTAATTTGAGATAAATGGTTTGAGTGGATTAGTTCGACAGTATCTTTCTTTTTAGTCTTGGATAAGGCAGGATTATTGTCTTTCGTGTTTAGGAAGTGTAGTTGTGTTGTTACCATAGACAATAACATTTATTAATACTTGAGACTTCGCATTTGAGATAATGAGAGGGACACGTAATGGAAATGCGAAAAATCTCCACAGGAGCAGCAATAGCAATAGCAGCAACAGGCCTGTTCATGACACTTTTAACCACAGGACTACTTATGTCGTCTCAAACATTGCAGTCAAGCGGAACAGTGACAACGGTAAACGTTGGAGTTTACTCAGACAGCAGTTGCACTCAAAACTTAACATCAATAAACTGGGGAACAATATACCCAGGTAACTCGACCACAAGAATAATATACGTAAAAAATATTGGCTCACTCCCAGTCACGCTTACCATGACGACTGAAAGCTGGGCGCCGTCAAATGCAAACACATACATTAGTTTGAGTTGGAATAGAGAAGGCACAGTCTTGACCGCGGGTCAATCAACTACTGCAACATTGACGTTATCTGCAACACCTGACGCCGCCAACATCACAAGCTTCAGCTGCAACATAGTAATAACAGGCACAGAACAAACAACATAGCCCGTTTTTCCAATTTTTTCACTTGCTCTTAACTTCAAGAAGTAAAATAATAGACGCTAAAAGTGATTTAAAATTGTTTTAAACGAGCAAAAAAACCAAAATGAGGTGCTTCGCTCCTTGGAAAGCTCACATTCGGTTAGCGCGTTTATTAAGTTTATAGGTTATTACTTTCTCGGCGTACGATAGCGGCAATTCAATTCAACTAACTGAGCTAGTGATCTGAACGCCTGCTGCGTAATGGTGGAAAGTTATCGACTGAAAAGGAGAACGTATACAATTCAAGGAAAGCCATTCTTAGTTGATCGAATTCTTCCATTCGCTTTTTTTCATCGACCAGTTGTTGATTGGGCGTCTTTTTGATCCATGTTTCGTAAGCAGTTCGCCATTTCTGCAGGTATTCTAAGGGTTCAATGCTTCGTATTGAGAGTAGTTTCTTAAGCCGCTTTATTGGTGCTGGTTGTTTTTTTGTCGAAATGAACATGCTGGCTATTTCGGCGTGTCTGTTCATTAGTTCGACAGCTTCATTTAGCTGGTTTTTTTCTCGCAGCAGCTTTACTCGCTCGTAATACTCTGTGAATATGTTAATGCGTAAATAGCCCATTTGTGTTAGGAGCAGTCGTTTCTTTTCTTTGAGTCTAACGTCACTTTTCAGGACCTGATTTAACCAATTCTCATTCATCATCGCTAAGTCGCATTTCTTATCCCTGATAGCATCCTTGTTTAACTCTTTGAGTTTCGACTTGAGCACTTGGAAGATCTCTTTGAGTTCTTTCAGATTTTTTCTTTTAACTTAATGTTCCCCCGTCAAAAGCGTTGAGAATTGAAATATAAGAAGTTTATTACTGTCTCACAAGTTCGCGGCTAAAAATTTATTCGTCAGAAAGGTGTTAAAATGCGCATCACAACCGTGACCATAAAACCCAAGCCACAGCCTAAAGCCACCAGTCTCAAACGTTTCTTTTCAACCCTAACATGCGCTGCATAATGAGGCATTGTAAAAAGCAACTCAGATGTTATCAAGAGTATCATAGCTGTAGCTGCGAGCCACAAACCAATATCCAAGAGCGACAAAGGAAAATTCATGCATCTCAACCTTTAAAGAAGCTATACCGCACTTCTATCGTCAATCCGTCTAGTGAAACTTGCTGCTTCTCTATTGCGACAGCTTTGCCTGATGCCTTAGCAAGGACACAGGTTATAGCGCTTACTAATGGACAGCCAAGGAAGTCAATGCTTTTTAGATTGTTTTCAACACTGTAAAGATTCGCGTAAATTGAGCCGAAAATTTTCATGTCGACATAATTCTCTTTAGGAGTTACAACGATATCTTTTGCCAAGTTGAAGTTCTCCAGAATAGAACGAGGCAAAACTTCATATAACTCGGCAAGTTCCATCTTGGCATAATCGATGCTTAGTGTCTTTTCAATTTGAAATAGAAGACCTAAACCTGGGGGAGCTACAAGAATTCCTTTCGTTTTCTCAGCTAAAAATTTTCCTTCAGCTAGCTCCTCAATTGATGGCATAGCAACATTTTTTTCAGCAGAAATAAAAACAACCGGATCCTTCAGACCTTTAAGATGGTCGGGAAGATAAACGTCTTTGGGATAAGGCGGTATGTAATAACCTCGTCCTGTATTTTTGAAGTTCTTGATTATTCGGTCAATTGTTAAGTATGACGCAACTGCTGTGCCCTCCAGAAGGCTGCCTTCAACATATCGCACTGGTGTGATAAGAAAGAAGAGAACACCCCAAAAAGTCAAACCTAGTCCTATAAGAGCTAGAATTTGGGCCTCAGCCATTATCGAAAAAATAAGTGAAAGGATACCTGAAAGTAGGAATACAACGCCAATTCTGGTCGAAATGTGACTACGATCTATACGTCTCGATTTCAAATCTTTGGGCCTCGTTGAGAGCTTTGTTCATGAAGGCAATATCTATCCGAGCAAATACTGGCACCGCTTTCTTTAAGGTTTCGGGATGCTGTTTATGCTTTCAATACAAGAACAGGTGCATTTCCAACGGAAACGACCGTTATGCGAATTAAGCCATGTTCTTCTAAAGCATTCAATAAGAGCACAATCCCAAAGATTTCGCTTACGTATTTTGTGCTTTCTCGCTTTCTTTGTCTATCCATGCCACTGAAGCTTTGACTACGTCTTTTTTTAATTTCAGTAAAACTATTCATATAATGTAATTTTTACATATAAAAGAGAATTAGGAGGCTCGCTTATAGTGGTGTTCTATGGCTATTGCTTAAGTCACTTACGCGAGGCTGTTATTTTTGAGGTTTTCGTTTCATTTTGAAGATAAAACCAGCAATCATCGCAATCGATGCGCCCGCAGTGCCTATTATAGGGATTTCTGGGATAACATTAAACGATGTGTGTCTTATTTTCACGGGTAATACGATCGAAAAGCATTGGTTCCCAAACTTGTCTAAGAAGATTGCGTATACATCCCAGTCGCCTACTACATCGACAGTACACGACGAAGTTGCAACCCAGACTTTCTTGCCATCAAGGTAACTGCTTCCATCCCACTGCAAATCTTTTCCTTCAATCAATTCACACTGGTGGGCTGGGTTAAGCCACGTAAATACTACTTTGTAAGCATTAGGATCATTTGTCTTAGCAGTGACAACTACTGTGGCGCCCAATGGAACATTGGTTCCAGCATAATTGTTAGTCAGTTCGTAGACATAACTTGAGGCGTTGGCTACACCCACGAAACTGCAGATAAACGCTATCGCCAATATAGAGAGCAGTATTTTTTTGCGCATAATCCCTTCTCCTTTCTTAGTCGTAACCTGTTTGCGGACCTTCTTAATAAACTTGTATGAAGAAAAACTATAGAACACTACTATGGGAGTTCTATTGGGCGTCTTGTCTATTGCAATAGAAAAAGTTCAAGTTGACCTCAAAGAGTTGAAAACACACACGCTTTTTCAGTATGAAGCGCGCGCAGCGTACTTAAAGGAAGCTGCGAAGACCGTCTTGAGAAGTTAGTGTTCATTTCGCGGGTCAAGTTTTGAAAAAAACTTAAAGCATACTTATCCTTTTTTGGATTAAGGTGAACCTTGTATGCATAGCTATTCACGGGTTCTTGTGAGTGGTGGAGCTGGCTTTATTGGCAGTCATACGGTAGACAGACTTCTGAATGAAGATTTGGAAGTGGTTGTTTTGGATAATTTGCAGAGTGGTCTACTAGAGAATATTAATGCGCATTTTAGTAAAGGGAAATTTCGTTTTGTACGTGGAGATATTAGAGATCCTGGTCTCGTTAAGGCTTTGGTTAGGGATGCGGATGCGGTTGTGCATTTGGCTGCGTTGATTAGCGTACCAGAATCAATAAGGGATCCTGTTTTGACTTCTAACGTAAATGTTAATGGAACCTTGAATTTGCTGAAGGCTTGTGTGGATTTCAGCGTTAAACGTTTTGTTTATGCATCTTCGTGTGCTGTATACGGAAACGCAGAAAGCCTACCCATAACGGAAGCTTGTCCAGCGAGACCAGAGTCGCCATATGGAGTTTCAAAGTTGATCGCGGAAAATCACGTGCATGACTATCATGAAGATTTCAGTTTGGAGACTGTTTGTTTACGGTATTTTAATGTGTATGGTCCAAGACAAATCTATGGAGATTATAGTGGGGTAATAACGCAGTTCATAAGTCGCTTAACAAAAGATCTTCCGCTGGTAATTTTTGGAGATGGCGAACAAACAAGAGATTTTGTTCAGGTTCAAGATGTTGCGGAAGCGAATATATTGGCTCTGAAAAATGGCGGAGTTGCAGGAGAAACTTTCAATATTGGCACTGGTGTAGCCACGACGATAAATCAGTTGGCTAATATTTTGTTGAAAGTCGCTGATAAAAAGCACTTAAAATTAGACCATTCTAAGCCGAGAAAAGGAGACATAAAACATAGTGTTGCGGATATTTCAAAAGCTAGGGCGCAGCTGGGCTATAATCCAGAGGTTTCTCTGAAGGAAGGGATGACGGGGCTCATAAAAGCGGCATTATGTTAAAGTGATATATTCCAGATTTGTCATGCGTAGTCATTTTTTCCCGTTTCAATTTCTATTCTGGGAAACACTTTCGTAAACTTTACTTATGTATTTGGGCAAGTGCAGCATAGTTTTTAGTCTAAGCGTATTTCGTTCTCGTATGCTTGACATGTGTTTTTCGGGGTTTTGTTTGGGATTGCCCGCTATGTTTTCCACACAAGCACAGGTGAGTTTCCAATGGAAATAAGCGTTCTGTGAATTAAGCCATATTCCTCTAAAACGTTTAGAGTGTTCAACACTTGTTTGAAACTCATTGAGCGCCCACCCTTTTTTTTGCGCACATTTTCAAGAAGATCCCTTGTTGTCATATAATTCATTTTATCAGCCAAATCATGCGTAGTCTCAAGTACAAGCTTTTCTCTAGGAGAAGCAAAATTGTTGAAAAGTTTCGAGTTATTGGAGACTCTACGTTTTTCATTGAAATACTGTGTTGTTATTGCAACCGCAAGGAAGGCGATGGAAACGGCAAGCAAGGCTTGCTGGGTTGGGACGCCGAGAGATATAAGAGCTTGAGTTTTTAATGGGTCCCACTTTGTAGCAATCAGTTGCCCAGTTGCGAGCAATTCTTCTTCAAATTGTGGATAGTCTGCAGCGTTTTGCGTGAGAATAACCAGGCTTATCCTGACATATTTCTGCTCTACGGTGAGCCCAGTTTTAAACGTTGCTTTCGTATACCAGTACAGTGTAACCTGTGTGTAATTGTTGGGGCTGTCAAAAACGAAATACTTAGCTATTAACGGCGGGTCTTGCAACAACTGGATTTCTCTAGAATCGTAAACATCAACCAAAGGAGACTGGCCTTGCGCTGTCTCATAGGTTACGAAACAGACTTCCCAGTTATGAAGAGTTGATATGCTGTTTGAAACACCCACTAAAGTATACACAACTGGCTCAGACATATTTTCTGGAAAATAACCATATACAAAGGAATAATCTTGTGAAGCAATTCTTTCGTATTCAGTGTCTCGATAAAGAAAAACAAGCGTATAGCCAGGAATTTCTGGGAACACGCTCGTTGAATTTTGAGAGTTGCCAATTAATTCGAGTTCAATTGAGTCTTTAGCTGTAGCAAAAGTTGGCGCACTGATAGAAAGAACAGCTATGGAGCAGCCTAGTAGCAGCAGGAAAAGCTTCACAAATAGTCCTTTAGAAATCTGTCTACTTGATTTGCGTATGAATCGTCCACAGTTCTGGCAGAAGTTTTGGAGGGATTGCGTCTTCTCTTTGCATTTAGGACAGGGCGGTTGCTTTTCCGGTTTGGTGGCTATTTGAATTTTAAGAAGTTTGTCAGAAAAAACAAGAACGAGTAACATGCCTACAAAGACCAGTGCTAAACCCGCAAATGAATGCAGGAGGAGGGCGGTTTCTTCTCCGAAAGCGTATCCTACTGCAACGATTCCCGTTATGCGAGCGATATTTAGGGCAACATAAACGAAAAAGCCGAGAACAAACAGCAAAAGCTTTTTGAAAATTGAAGTTTTAGCTAGGAAAGCCAAGAAAGTGGCGAACATCGCGAAGGCCACTAGCGAGTATATTCCTGAACAGGCAACGTCTACGGAAAAATTTAGAGGTTGTCCAGAGGCGTTTTGCAACAAAATCGTCGGCGCTCCATATGAAGAGGACAACGTGATTGGTAACCCAGCAGTTTTCAATATCCCATAGGAAACCTGAGTGTTAAAATTGGCTAACCCTCCGCCCATCGTGTAGAGGAATGTGGCTGGCAACGGTACGAAAAACAGGAGAAAGAGTATTGGAAAAATTAGTGCTATAAGGACGCGGGCGTTAAACAAAACAAGTGCGACACCGGCAACAAAAATTGGAAGGGATACTATATGATATTCTAATGGATAAAAGGTTTGGGAACCATACCAGTAAACCAGAAAAGCTACAAGACAAAGCACTACACCTAAAATTTCATTAAAGTATTTCACGTTTGTTCGCTTGCTGTGCTTGTCCTGAGCTAAGGCAGCCTTGACCATATCTTTCTTCAAATAGAATAGAAAACCAGCCAGAAAGGGCAGCAACAGAATGTGGCTTAAAGCTTCATTCTGGAAAGCTTCATTTGCCAAAATCGAGAAATCATTTCCATAAACGATAATAACCAATAATAGGCAAAGCGCAAATAAGAGAACGTAACGATAGTGTAATAGAAGGTTACTGCCTCCCTTTTTTAGCAAACCTTTGACTTTTTCCATTAGGAACTCTCCCAGTTTTTTCAAAGAGACAATCGACGAATCAGCTTCATCAAATGATATGCAAAATTACCTTAGAAAGGAATATTCCCAAAAAACAAGGAAGCACAACGTAGCTTGTGCTTGAGGATACTTGGCTTCTTACGTTGAAGCTTTTATTCATATAAGCTGTCTTTACAAACTTAATTGGAGAAGAGATATAGAACAATATTAAAGAAGTTCCATTTCTGACGTTGGAATTATGCTTGATAAGCTGAAAGTTTTCAGATCTGTCAATATGATGCAGACAGTGCTCCCCATCAATCAGAATGAGGCTCAATTTTTGCGAAATTGGCCTTCAAAATGGTTTTCAGGATTCTTGTTCCATCGGAAAGCAATTTTAGTTTTGAAATATTGTATTTTCTTCTTTCGATGGTTATCGGCATTTCTTTGAAAACATAACCGTTTCTTAAGCTTTTGACGGTTATTTCGGTTTCGATTTCGTAGCCGTCTGATTCCAGATCAAGCGTTTCCAGAACATTCCTTTTTATAGCCCTAAAGCCCGTTTGGCTATCGGTAACAATTTTGCCAGTTAAAATCATTATCACAGTGTTAAACAAGAAGTTACCTATTTGGTTAAGTTTTGAAGTTGCTTGCACCTGTGCGCCTAAAAACCTTGAACCCGCTACAATATCCGTTCCTTTAAACAATGGCTCTATAAGGTCTGGAATTTCTTTTGGCTTATGTTCGCCGTCAGAGTCGAGGGTTATTATTATGTCACCATGTGCATGATGGAACGCCTTTCTCAGAGAGTAGCCTTTGCCATAATTCTTCTTGTTTGAAAGGACTATTGCCTTATGGGTTGAAGCTATTTGCCCAGTTTTGTCTGTTGACCCATCGTCGACTACTATGACCTCGTAAGAACATTCTAACCCGTCCATAATTGAGTTTGTTTCGGAGATAACGTTACCTATGGTTTTCTCTTCGTTGTAGGCGGGAATAACAACTGTCACTGCAGAACGGCGCATGTCCTCTCCTCCTCTCCAGTAAATCCTATAGTTAGTATGATTTAAATTTATATGAAGAGCTACTATAGAACAAAAATCTCGATGTTCTATTATTGATTGAAGATTCTAAGGCCAAAAAAGGTAGAATAGAAAACAACGTGCAGTTTCAGTTTTCTTTCTCAGTACGGTTAAGGTGTGTTTGTAATGGTTTTTCCATCAAGGTCAATGGGATTTCCAGCAACTTTGATACTATCCCCAAGCCAGAGAACATGGATCTGAGGTTGTTAATGTCTGTTTGATTGATTGCACCGATAAGCGGAGCAGTAAGCAAGTATGTTGCCAAAAAAAGTATTACACCCACAGTTAACGTTATCCAAGCAATTGCATCAAAGACGTTTAGGAATACGTAAGTTGCCATGGTTGCGATAGCAGAAGCAAGAAATATTTTTACTGAAGAACGGAAGTCAGCCTTGGTTCGGAAACTCTTCCAAATCCAATTTATGCCTACAAAAATGCTTGGAACGCCACTAACGACAATACAAAGGATTACTCCAACTATTTCAAACGCGGGAATCAGAGCGAAAGCTAAAGGAACTCCGATGCAAAGCGTTAGTATGTTCAGTTTCATTAACATTCTTGTTTCGCCTAAGCCTGTTAGGAGACTACCCATGCTCAGGCTTCCGAAAAGTGAGAACAAGTTAGGTATAACGTACAGGGTTAAGAAGGAAGGAGCATAAAACCATTTGCTGCCATATATTGTGGTGATTATAGGCTGTGATAAGACCATTAGAGCCATTGTTGCAGGTACCAATAGGAGCGCTGTGTATTTTACTGAGTATGTGAAGACGGGCTTGAGGATATGTAGCTCCTTATTTGCGTCAAGTTTTGAGAAAGTTGGAAATAGAACTGTGGATATTGGAATTGTGAAGAAAGTTAATAAAACCGCGAAATTAGTTGCGATTCTATAGTTGCCTATCATAGCGAGATCGCAAAATGAGCCCATCATGAAATAATAAAACTGAAGCATTATACCTCCCAAAATTGAAGCAACTGCTACAGGAACCCCGTAGTGAAGCAACTGCTTCAGTGTTTGTGACAAATCTGAATTGCTTGTTTTATCAGGACCCAGTTTTCTAAATATGAAAAAATAGAGCATGATTATCGCGATTATGCCCGTAGCAACAATTGAAAAAGTATAGCCGAGTAAAGCACCCAGAGCACCGTATCCCAGATAAACTAATAGAGGGCACATCAAATATGTCATAGCTTGACAAACCAACATGAAACCGTTAAGGTCCATTCGTTCAAAACCGACAAATATAGACTGAGTTGTACCTAGGAGAGGTGTGGATAAGATAACAAGGGATGCAAGGGCTATTAGAAATACTGATTCGGGCTTGCCAAATATTGTTGACGCCGTGAAATTTGCCATTAACAGTGAAAGTAGAGTTAAGGCTATTGCAGTCACAACTTCAAAAGTCAATCCAGCAACAATGATTTTACGCAATTTTCCTTTGTCTACCGCTCTGTAATGGGCGCAATATTTGATTAGGGCTGTGCCGACTCCCCAGTCTTGAAAAAGGAGCATGGTTGTTGCTGGAATCAACGCGATAGTGTATAATCCATATTCCCCTTCAAGTATGAAGGATCCAACTATTATTGCGCCGACAGCCATTATTACAGTGGAAAGTGCTCTTCCGATGAATAGCTGAAAGCTCCCAGTAGCTGAAACCTTGCCCATCTTTAGCGCTTTTTCCATGGTTTTTCCACATAATTTGTTGCTTCAGAGATTTACTTTATGCGAATCGAAATATGGTCTTTTTCGAGTACTATGACGAGACTGTTAGCGCGCACTTGCTAGCTGGGCTTCAAAGATACACTCTTTAAAACTTGATTTCATTGCCCGAGTCCAATGGCTTCAAATTTCATTTTGCTTCTAAATTCTTCGGGATCATAAATTCTTCTGCCATCTACAAGTATGGGTTGTTCCATATTTTTGGTGAAATTTTCTGGCTTGAGTTTCTTAGTTTCGTCTCTTTCCGTTACTAGTATGCAACCGTCTGCGTTTTTAAGGCATTTGAGCGCACGCGCCAAATGTTTTACAGGAAAAAACCGCGCCTGCCTCAAGCCATTCTTGGAGGTGGAATATCAATTTTGCAACCCTTCATGAAAGCTTCTTTCGTTGCTTCACAGGCCATGAGAACGGACAAAGCATTAAGAGCGTTTGAGTCAGATACTTCTCCAGTCCTAACTTGATCTACAAAGCTGTCAATTTCACGCTTGTATGGACTTACTCTCTTTGTCGATAAAAGAGATGAATTTGACAACTTCATACTTAAAAGCGAGTCTGTTGCGGCTCTTAACAAAGAAATTTCTCCAACTCGACTTGGATTTACTCTCCAAAAAAAAATTGGCGAAGCATAAAGACTCTGACCTGTGCCGTATGCACATATATAATCTACCACCGCTGGCGATTGCCAACTAATCATTCCTACACCAAGTCTTTTTCTGGGATACTCAACGAGGAAAGCACATAGTTCCTCAACTGGGGAATGCAAGTGGGTTGACCCGTGGGCTGAGACGGCTATAGGAAAATCATCAAACAAATAATTAAACATGTCAAAGACGTGAGGTCCCAAATCATTTATTACCCCTCCAACTCCAGGTTGAATGTACCATGGTGATCTTGCCCAACCAAAGAGGGGATGAGGTTCCAAGAAGTGATCCTCTACCCAATAAACATCACCTAATCGTCCCTCTAAAATGCTTTTTTTAGCCAGTTCGTAGTTGGGCAAGAATCGGCGGTGACAACCAACCATCAAGATCTTCTTCTTAGTTCTTGCGGCTTTGACCATGTTCCGCCCGCTTTCCGTGGCGATTGTTAGAGGTTTCTCGCATAAGACATGGACATTGTGGTCAAATGATTTTAGAACAATTTCTTCATGTGTATGAGGTGGAGTACAAAGGCTTATGGCATCAATCGTCTGCTGTTTAAATAACTCGTCGCAAGACTGATAAATGTTTTTCACATGGAATTTCTTTGCTAGGTTTCTAGCTCTCTTGAAATCGCTATCAACTACTGCGGTTAGATTCACATAGCTGTTGCGTAGGTAGGCAGGCATATGCACGCTTTTAGCTATGGCACCTGCTCCTACCACCGCGACATTGATTTTTCTTTTAAGCATTTTTGCACGCTCCTTTTAGTAGTTCTCAAGTATTCCGTAGAAATTGCGCAAACATGGGCGTTTAATATTAAATTTTCTCTTTATTTCATCAGGGTTTACGCCTACAGTTCTGTATTTGGTTGTTCCAAGACCACGCCTTTCAGCTTCAACAATGTAACGAACGTTATTAGGATTTATTCCCATTATCTGGGCAATAAAATAGTCGACGGCAACAGAGTCACGACCGAAAATCAGTGTGTTCATTCTAAGGGGCACGCCGTCTGTTGGGCCTTTAGTACCGTCCATTGCCGTAATTCCATCTACCACAATCATGTCTGGCTTGAAAGCCATGTTAAAATCAACTATAGCATCGTTTAAACGTTTATGATAACGTGTCTTGCGCCAATAAGGGTTGCATCCATAATGATTCTTCAAAGCGCAAGTCATAAAACAGTTTGAATGAGTCTTGATTTTCGGAACAGAAATGAAGAAGTCGGCATCATCAAATATCTTAGGAACCCTTATCTCTTTCAAGAAGACATTTTCAGAAAATGATTTAACAGAAAAAGGGTCCTTAGAAAGATTTACTAATTTCACATTCAATCGCTTTGCCAGTTGCTGGTAGCCAAGCAGCTCAAAAGCCATATCTGCAAGCACCTGCGATCCATCGGATTCGACTATTGAAATATCAGAAACCCCAAATCTACTCTTCAAACACTTTATTATCTCCTCAACAACTATAGGGCTAGTTGTGGCTCCGGTTTCATGAGATTTAATTGAACACAGGTTCGGCTTTATCACCACGATGCTGTTTGAATCAAGGTTTATGTCAGTCCACAAATCAAAACTTTGATTGATACTTCTGCGTATATCCTCGACATTGCCAACTTTACATATCGAAATGAGCTCTAAGCCGCTTGCATTTGTAATATTCTTCACTTCAAGCACCCATTTGCATTAACAATCGCTAAGAACGAAGTTTTTTATTTGCTTACCTCTGTTTGCTTAATTTCTTTTCGATAACCATAACCTTCCATATGCGCCTTAGCATACCTGCACTATCTCATTATGCACTAGTGTATGCTCTGTTTCTATATAATCTAATTTGTTCCCCCAGATATTTGAAAATTCTACCGCTTATCAAACTGCCCAAGAATGGTCGGTAGCGGTATTTCAAGGAGGTAAGATGGCACAACCAGGAAGAGGGGGGTTCTCCTCTCAGTATCCCTTTAAGAACATGTATCATAATTATTATTGTCTCTTTACTTGCAATTGGTTCCCAGTTAAGCTTAACAGTGTTTGGGTCTTTTAAACCTCGTGAAATGCGTTGTAGGTGATTCAGGGCATTTTTGCGCTCGTTGTTGGTCAGAGGGATTGGCTGACATAGCGCACGCCCAATTTGACAACAATCATTTATCATGTATGGGATGATTGTAGCCTTATCAGCCCCGTTTTTTGTTAAGATGATTTTTAAAAGATACCCGAGACTAGTGAGCGGTCTCTGCTTTTGCGTATGGAATATGAAGTTCCCTAAGCTATAAGCGATTAGTTTGCCTTTATAGATTTCTAGACCTTGAGGAACATGAGGGTGATGACCGATTACAATTTCAGCACCGGCATCTATGAAATTATGGGCCATCTCGATTCGGTGAGGCGCTGGATAATCTGAGTATTCCGGATCCATATGGAGGAAGACAATCACGAGGTCCACCCTATCCCGAAGCGTTTTTACTGCATCGTAACACTTTGGGTTATCTAGATCCGCTGCGCCTGGTCGATTAGGTCCAGCAATCGACTCCTGTCTAAAAGTAAAAGCAAGAATTCCTATTGAAATCTCGCCCGTTTTTATTACTACTGGTTCAGAAGCTGAAGATGCATCTCGATCACCACCTACTGAAAATATTCCTGCAGTCGCGAGGTGATCGAGTGTCTCTAAGAAACCACGATCTCCATAATCTCGAACATGATTATTTGCAACTCCTAGGATAGAAAAGCCTGCATCGCTCAGAATCTTGGCCATTTTCGGAGATGCACGGAAATTTGAACCAGCTTTGAATATTGGATCACCTCTGTCACACAACGGGTTCTCAAGATTACCCAAGACTATATCAGCAGACAAAAAAGCAGATCGTGTTGGGGCGAAGAGGAAGTCTCCGCCTTTTCGTTTTACCACATCTTCAACAATCCCTAGGAATGACCCCTCAAACAACAAGTCTCCCACCGCAAGAAGCGTTATTTCATCCGAATGCAGGGGTAAATTCCAGTTAAGAATACCTTGAGACCAATCAACGGTAGGTTGACCAACAGTCATTAACGGATATACCTCCCTTGGTGATTGACAATTCAGTGCTCAAAACATCGTCATCTCAAAAGCCAACATCACGTTTGCACATCGAATTCTAAAGCTGCATGACCATAATTCTCCATATGTGCCCTGATGAATCCAAACCACCAAGCCGTACTTTGGAAAAAATAATATATGGGAAACAGGAACGACGATTTCTTCAAAGTTAACTTATATGCTCTCAGACTATCTCTAATTCCGCTAATTAAATATATCATGGGAATCAGCTTTAGAACTCGATGTATAAACTTCTTTCTCCTACGCAGGTTTCTGTGCTTATGATGGAGAAAGTGTGAGCCATATCCAAACCAAAAGTTCTCAATCCAAAGACTCTGCCAAGTGTCTCTAGGAAATGCATGAAAACTTGCTTCTTTATTAACACTAATTAACCATTGTTTTCCTCTCATTCTTAGCATAATATCCTCGTCCTCAGATGCACCCTTAATCTTCTCATCGAACCCTCCAACCTGTTTTGCAGCTTCGACGCGATAAATAGATGCATCATTTGGAGGAAGACCACGATACTTCTTCGTTTGTTTAAATTCAACTGAGCCAACATATTTGCTCAAGTTTTGAAGAGAAGCGGGTAAAGTGAAGGAGGCGTCTAATTGAAAAACAGATTTTCCCGCAGCTACTCCAACCTTCAAGTTTTCCTCCATAAATGCTACCTGATTTATCACAAAATCCTTCGATATTATGACATCGCTGTCTACCCAAACCACGTATTTGTTGTTGGTGTTATTAAGGACAATCTGTCTTGCATGCCCCAAGCCTGCTCCATCGTCTGAATAAAACTTTGACAAAATGCCGGAACTTAAGAGTTGTTTTTTAGCCATCTCGACCGTCTTGTCCTTGCTTTTGCCGTCGACGACAATTACTGTCATGAGTCTTTTCGGGTAGTTTTGATTTACAATGCTTTCAATGCAATCTTTAATTGTTTTTTCTGCGTTTTTTACACATAAGCCAACTGTAACAAATACATCTGTATCAAGAGTCTTGCGAATATTTTCATTCATCATATGCTTCGTCAACTCCGACAAATGAAGGTAAAACTATCCTTTTATCCTATTTCAGCATTAGCACGCGCTGTAATCCTCGCTATCGAGTAGACGATTGATTAACGAGCGCGCGCTCCGAAACAAAAAGCAAGTATGGATATTATTCAGACCTAGCCTTCTTTTCTTGCTACTACAAAATAACTGCCAACAAGTCTAGGCAGACTTTCGTTCAGGGAACTTCTTCCTAAAAATTGTGCAAATTTATTTAAAAATAAGGTACAAAGGGAGCCAAACTTATTAGTAGGCAGATAAAGCGAAGCAAGGTGAATTATTGTCTCAAGAGGCGTCACTATCTCATACACATCGATGTCAAGAAAATACTCTTTTAGCATCATCTTCAAACCTTGATCAGTCCATCGCCAATAGTCAGATGGATAGTTATGAACGGAAGCAACGGCATGCGTAGACAATAACAGAGTACCATTTTCCCTAAGTATTCTATAAACTTCGCGTGTTGTCTGCCTAGGGTCAGGGAGATGCTCGTACGCGTAAGTAGAGAGACACAAATCAAATGAACCTTTCTTAAAAGGCAAGTTCTCACTACTTGCAGCAACATCTGCCAAGCTATATGAGGTTATATCTACTCCAATATAGGAAGAGTACTTGCGGTCAAAAAAAGGTTGATAGGGTTTTTCTCCACAACCTAAATCCAGGATAGACATATTCTCTGTTTGGGCTAGGCGGTTTCCAATAGTAGCTCTCAGTAGCTTAGAAAAATTGAGAAGCGGAATATAATGCCGAGAAGTAAGCATAGGTTCTCGCATACCTCTTCCGTAGAAGCCTAAGGAATTGTCCCTATCCATTTATCCTCACTCTTTGTAGAAGTGGTGCGATTATTTACTGCAATGTAATTGATTTTTTAGCATGGTTTGATTATCCGATTCAAGGCTGATCTTTAAATTGAATCAAGCAGTCTGCTTGGGTAATAAGTCTCTCCACCCTTAATTACGAGTTTTATGTTGCGAGTGGCTTTTATGTCTTCTATAGGATTTCCTTCTACAACCAGTAAATCTGCAAGTTTACCTTTTTCTATTGTTCCAATATTATCTGCACCTAATAACTCGGCAGCATTCCTGGTAGCTGCTTGAATTGCTTGCATAGGCGTTAGATTAGAAGCAACCAACAATTCCATTTCTTTATGAATTGAAGTGCCTGGAAAAACAAAATAAACCGGCGAATCAGTCCCCGTTACAACTTTTCCACCGAATCGAACAAAAACTCCCAAAAATTCCTTCAGTTTTTGAAAACTGGCTTTTGCGCCCTTCTCCCACGTTTCCATTCCGAAAATAGGATTCGGTCGCATCCAGCCTCTTTTTACTCCTTCGGGCAGTTTCTCGAAGAATGTAACGTTATCTACTGATTGCTCTGATAGTCTGGACTGGGTTTCAAACCATACAAGCGTAGGGATTAGGAATACTCCAGTTTTTGCTAGATTTGCCGCAAAGGATAGCACTTTTTCCTCATTCACATTAATCCATTCCTCAAAAAATCCAACTTTATCAAGATTATCACAAAATTGTTGTGCAATCCCACCTGCATGATCCAGAGCTTTTACCCCTGCTTTTGCAGCTTGAGAGGCAAATACTCTGCGTGAGAATAGAAAATCTCCGAAAAGTGGCAAATCCGAGTTTTTTGCGGAATCAGCGATGGCTTTCAAAACTTCTTCATCAATATTGTAATTGACTTCTATTACGTGAAATCCCGCTTTTTTTGCTTTTTCGACCTGTGAGCGCGAAGATTTTGGGTCGTTTATGATTATTGGTTTTGCGAGAAAACGTCTGCTTGATAGTTCTAAATCACCTTTTTTCGGGGCGCTGTCAAAAAAAGGACTGGTTAAGAAAATCCTTGGACTTGCTTTGATTCCGATTCGAAATTTCCTTTGCAAGTTAAACATGCTAGCGCGTTTTGGATTAACTTCGGAATCTCTAACTGCAGTTACTCCATGTGAAAGAAACAACTTTCTAATGGCATCAAATTTAGCTACATGATGAGCGTGCGTATCTATAAGACCCGGAAGAACCGTCATTCCACTAATGTCAATTGATGGTATTTTCTTATTTTGAAAGCTCTTTTTTTCTGTGATATTTATTATTTGCGTATTTTTGATTTCGAGGGTTGCCTCAGGAATTGGAGGTTCATCTGTGCCTTTAATAATTGATGCTCCAGTTAGAAGATAATGTTTTGGGCACATTGTTATTCATCTCTTCTTTGTATTTACGCGAAGTAATAAAGACTACTTTTTAAAGATTATTTCCTTTTGTTGATCGATTGACTTATTGGTTGCGATCGCGAGTTTCAAAGCCTCTAAACCATCCTGAAAAGATACAGCCGGCGGAGTATCATTTTGAACCGAATCAACAAAATGTTTTATCTCATTGAAGAAAGGAATTGAATGTGAATCACGAACTTTGGATAAAATTAATGATAAAGGAAATAAAGCTTTGCGGCGGTTTCTCTTCATTTTCCGACCATAAAGGAAGTAGGTAGTTAGCTTTTTAGATCTGCCCCTTACTTGAAGAATACCACCCCATTTGCCAGGAAGCAAATCCATCCGCATCATGGCTGATTTTTCAGAGTTCTCAATATTTAAGAAGAAGAATGGTAGTGAAGAATTCGAATTATAGTTAATAAGCCCAAGTGAGTCATTTTGATATGAAATTAAAGCCACTATGTTTTGGAAAGGAAAATTAGTTTGTCCTTTTGCATAAACACTCTTCGCATTTCCGCTGCACCATCTGAAAAAATCAAACCAGTGTACTGCCTGTTCTACTATAAAACCTCCACTCTCGCCAAAACTGTAAATCCAATGGGTTGAATCAACGCTTGGACGAAATGAATAGCTGATTCTCAGTAACTTTGGTTCAGGAACTTCTTCTTTCATTTTCTGCAAAAGCGGGTGGAATCGATAGGTGAACCCCGTCATGAACTTTACTCCCGCTTTTCTTATCGATGACTCAAGTTGTAACGCGTCCTCTATGTTTGTTGAAATTGGCTTTTCGCATAGAATGTGCTTTCCCCTTTGCGCGGCTCTTATTGCCTGTTCTGCGTGAAAATCCGGCGGAGAGCAGATGTCAACAGCATCAATAATATCATCCTTAATCATGGTTTCATAGTCAGAGTACCATTTCTCAATTCCAAAAGATCGTGCTGTTGACCGTGCTCGTTCTTTTACAGGATCCATTACGGCAACAACTTTTGCGTTTTGCATCATTTGATAACAGGGTAAATGCGCAAAAGACGCTATTCTACCGCAGCCTACAACACCTATATTTAGTGTTTTTACCAATTTTTCATCGTCTCAGATTCAACATCCTAAAGGACTATTTGAGCTAAAATATCTTTAGGTTGCCTTATTTGGAGCGTTAAATCCTAAAACCGCACCAAAATTTCGAGTGAAATCTCTTAACTCAACTTATTGAAATTTTTTGCTTCTTTGCTGCAGTCACACATCTTAATCGATAATTGTGCCTCAAGCAACGTAAAATGAAAATAATCAGTTCTAATATTATTCATTTTATATCTCCACATCTTTGCCAGATATTTAAACTTGGCTTTTTATTGCACAAGTTTTCTTAGATATTGGACGCTGGAAGCCAGCTCTTCTTTAGTTGGGATTTTACAATCCAAACTCAAATAACTGGAGTATTTGATTTTCCTTAGCGCGCCGAAAATAGCTACAAAATCCAGCTTTCCTTTTCCAGGCAGTATAGCAAACTCGGATTTTGAATCATTGTCCCCTATATGAAGATGAGGTATATACTCAGATAATTCATTAATCCTTTTACTGATTTCTGGTTCTTCGATGCTCATATGGAAAAAATCAGGGCAAATTCGAACCGCATCGTTTTCTGTCTTCCTGCATATGTCTACTGCTTCATTGCAAGTATTTATGAAATTTACTCGGGAACGATCTAGTGGTTCAATCATGATGTAAATTCCCAATTCTTGCGCGTATTTTCCAAGTTTTCGATATTGCTCAACAGCTAATGATTTCTTATTCTCCTTTCTTGGGTACATAAAAAATTGGAAAGGGTTACGACTTTTATGTGGAGAAGGAACGGTGACCACTCCAACTCCATCTAGCTCTGCGCATGCTTCCATGTACTTCTTAATACGATCAATAGTCTTTTTTCGCGTTCTGTTGTTCCTTGACAAAAGTTTTCCTTGATATCCTACAAGCACAGCCGAGAGCTTTACTTTTGAAGTTGACAATATGTCATTTGCTGTTTTTATCTTTTCTGAGAGGGGCCAGGATAAAGCTGATTCCAACTCTATTCCCTCTATTCCAAGTTGTTCCAAGAGGTATATTTTTTCTCTTAGGGAATTACCTGGGCATAAAGTGTCAATTGCTGATATCTTCAATTCATCACGCACGTTCGAAAGCTTAGTTTTGGCTATTAGTATATCTCCACATTTTTGCGATTACATGCATAAAAATGTACGCATCCGACTTTGGATATTTGCGTTTGACTATTAATGGCTTTGTCGATCACCCGATATGAGGCTTCTATAGATGGAAGCAGTCCTTTTTGCGATTTCCTCCCTAGAAAAGAAGCTTAATGCGCGTTTTCGTCCTTTTAAACCTAATTCTTCGAGTAATTCTGGATTTTTGAGCATTGATTCTATGGTTTCGGCTAAAGCCTCAGGATCCCTTGGAGCAAGGAATATCGCACTTCCATCGAGATATTCTCTGAGCCCTCCAATATCCGAAGCAATCACTGGTGTTGCATTGGCCATTGCTCTCGTAACCAAATTGCTGCCAGAGGTAGCAACGTTATATACAGCAAGGGTAAATAAGCTCTCTTGAAGTTTTTTGTCAAAATCGTTCTCACTCAGTCGTCCACCCCAAACTAAGCAATCATCAACATTTCTTGAAGTAGCTTGAAATTCCATTTTTCTTCTTTCATAATCGCTGTAGAAGCCATAAATATATACCTGTATGTTAATGTTCTTGCGCTTCAAAATCGACAAAGCATCAAGGATTGTTAGGATTCCTTTGCGTTCCTCAGGTGCTCCCATAAAAGTTATTTTAGTCCTTTTAAGTCCAAAAAGATTGGGAATATCAACTCCGTGAAAAACTTTTACAATTCTTGAACGAGAAACGCCTTTGTTGATTAAGTATTTTTTCATGCTTTCCGAGTGGACTATCACCTTATCGACGCGATTATAAAGCTTATAAAGGAAATTAATTTTTTGAATCGTATCTATAGAATGCACAGTGACTATCTTTTTTCGGGATGACAACAAGATCAAAGGGATCAAAGGTAGAAAACCGAATGCATATGAAGAGCTTTGATGGAAATGAATTATATCGTAACCATTGCATGCTCTCAGGTAAATTAGCCCTCTGAATAAATTCAAAAGTCGTTGAGGGATTCTATCTATCAGAAGATTGAGGCGTTTAAGTCTACTCGAAGATGCGGTCAGGTATGGACAGTTCAAGAAGGAGCACTTACCAATTAGCACAGACTGCCCCTTTGGAAATCTTCTGAGACATTTGCAGTGCGATGCAATCAATCGAATATCCAAGTCTTGGATACCTTCTAAAGGTGAAATCAAGCCTTTAGTATAATTAGCTACAGATGCATTTTTGTAATAGCAAGCTATCATACACACTTTTATTTCTTTCAACCTGAGATCCCTAATCCAATTATATTTCGACTGAATCTATAATTTTGAAAACGAAAGTGTCTAGCTTTTCGTGACATATCAAAAGCCACAAACCCGAAAGAATTTATGCTTGATTTGCTTAATCAAGCTGAGGTACATCAAAAGCCGATGAGTTTGATACTAAAAAAAGTAAGTTTTTGCTTACTAATAGTTTATTTTTGTGTGTGCACTTTATATTCATACATGCCGGGGTGGCCGACCGGAGTAGGCGGCAGCCAGCAGAGCTGCTCAAGTAGGTTCAACTCCTACCCCTGGCTCACAATCTCAGCTCACATTAGACTAACTCACTCAACTCTCCTCAGCCATATCTCCCTATACAAGCAGTAACAACCTCTCGAGCAACCAGGATGCGCCCTCCAATCACACTTGACCCCATCAAGCCGAACAGTGTTCGCTATCTGTCGCATCGTCCATGTCTGCTCAATAAACATTTAATTCAGCCTTTTCAACACTTAATATCTTCTGCCACAATACTGTTTCATCTCAGGAGTGAATGATAACCCCCAATTTTTCTTGTTCAAATCCAGCGTAGCCATTATCTCTTCTTCGCTTTTAATTTCCACGAGTTCGCCAGGCTGAAGCACGCGGTAGCGCTTAACTAAGGTCTCATAGGTCGTAATGAATAAAACAGGTGTTTTGTTAAACCACGTTCAATAGTCCAAGCTTTTCATCTTATCATTACATTTTGTGTATTTGCGTACAACAATAATTCAAAAAAGTTTAATAGGTATCAATAAAGTTAAGTAATTCTCCATAAAACACATTAATAAAAAGGCAGTATATACATATATTGAAGATATCAAGGAAGTGTAAGTTATCGTGTCTCGGAAGACCCCCGCTGTGTTACTTTCCATTTTAATTTGTTACGCTTTCTTAGGTGTCTGCGTAGGAGCGCTGCAAAGTAGCATCTCCATAAACTCTTGGGGAAACATCATGATTGTCCCTCAAACTTCAGCAGCAGTTATTGTTTCTGGAAGCTCTGGAAACTATGAAGCACGATACAGTTCAGGAACACTAATAGCGTCAGGTTCGAGTGCGTCAACTGTAATAACGGCTGGCGTAAACGCTCTATCTTCTGGTCAAACAATGGCGCTTATCGGGGAGTTTGTAATTTCATCACAAATAACGATTTCAAAAGCATCAATTGCGCTCAATTTTAGCCAAGCAAGTGTTACCGTTACAACAGGCGGAACTACTATTCCCTTCAGAGTTACGGCATCCAGTATTACGTTCTATGGAGGGCATGAGATACAGAACACAAGTCCGGATCCCTTGAACCCTGCATACACGATAACCACGGATCCTTCAAACAACGGTGGGCACATAACGGGTTCCGGCAATCCATATTATGCTTTTCAAACAGCCTCGTCATACACTACATTTGACGGATTTGACATAAGCGGATTCGGGTCATCTGGGAGTGCTGGCGGCTGTGTTGTCGCCAGTTCTGGCAGTTCATATATGACTATAAAGAACTGCTATCTACACAATATGGCTTCCAGAGAGTATGTAACTGCGATTAACGTATTGGGTGGTAGTGGATATCATAACGTAAGCCACAACATCATTGACGTAAGCTTCACAGGCTTTTTGAGCGCGGGCAGCGGACACAACACAATAGAATACAACGAATTCAAAAATTGGCATGTTAGTTTACTGGGACACGCGATATACATAGATGGCTCCGCTGGCAATGATGGCTACAACGAAGTTGCCAATAACTATTTCCATGATGGTACATCAGGCAACGCCATATACTTTAAAACTGTTTACAACAAAGCACACGACAACCTCATCAAAAACCTGAACACTGGTAACGCACCTGGCATCCAGCTTTTCGGTGAACTTGGAAGTTACACCGCAAGCTATAATGAAATCTACAACAACCGCATCGAATCTTGCGTTCTTGGACTTTGGATTAGAACAGGAAGCGGTCGCGCTGATGGGAACTTGGTGTACGGCAACACGTTTTATAACGTGCAAAACATGATACAGCTCTCTTCCGGGTCATTGCAGACTAACAAAATTTACTACAATGACTTCTACAATGTAAGTGGAAGACATCCATTCCCAGCTCAAAGCGGAGGCGGTAGTATCCAGAACACAGTAGTTGCATACAACTATTTCGATGCGGTCGTCCCAAGCGCCGACGTATCATGGCTTCAGTCCTGTTCAAACACGATGATTTACCAGAACACGTTCTTCCCACCGAATACGAACGTGACGATGTCAAACTATAACTACGCTTCAGTAATAGACCCAACTTCATTGTACTATGTTGCTCCGCGCGCATAGCAACACTGCACTATCAATCGAATCGATCATTTGGTAGACTGCGTTTTCGTGTTCTGCTCGAACATAGAGAAAACTCTAGGCAGAAAGTTCTTTGATAGCATTGTTGCTTTTTCTTCTTGATCCAATGATATCGCCAATTGCTTAATCGTTCGGTCAAAACTCTGAAAATACTTCTTGTCATGAGTCGCAATCAGTTTGATGCTGCCACCAATTTGAGAGACAGAAAATCTCTTGAGTATATTGGGAACCCGGCTCAATTGAGGGAGGGGAAAATCCTCTTCTGAAAGGACTGTCGAAAACCGTTTAATCATCTTCAAATATGCGCTTCTTGAGTGATAATGATGAGACATACCGTGCTCTTTGGCGACATCTTTTGCAAATCTGTTCATAATTCCAGACCTGCATGGTTCAGACATTATAATCAAGGCATCGTCCCGCAGTACCCTAGAGATCTCAGACGCCAATTCGCTCAAGTTTTCTATATGATGAACTATTTCTTTCATAAAGATCGCGTCGAAACTATTACTTTTAAATGGTAGAATAGTGCAATCGCTGACAACAAAATCTAGCATACTTAATGGAGGAAACTGTTTTCCAGCTAAAGCGAACTCAGGACAGAGTTCTAAAGCAGTGGGAATAAAACCATTTTGAAAAAGTTGCCATGACTGCACTCCCATTCCTGCGCCCAAATCAATGACCCTCAAAGGCCCGTCACGCATATTTCTCATATCGTCGATGAGATGTTGGCCGAAGATCGCGCTACTCTTGGCGTATTCTACGTGTCTGTCCATGCCTACGAATTTCGTGACCCAGTCAGTCTCGCCATGAATTTCGATTTCCCGTTCCGTGCTCGCTTTCTTGCTGATTCCGAAAATCGGTACTCCTTTTATTATCGGGTAGGATCTTGCACATTTACCACAAATAATGCTGTTTTCTTGAAATGACAGTTCACATAGACATTGTGGACAGCACAGAATATCCATCATAGCATTCATTTCAACTCTTCACTCTCCAAATATGAATATTGAGTCAATCCCTATAATAGTAATCTCTCTTGTCGTACCGATTTTTATGTCCATTTGGGCAACGATACCGATTGTTTCGAAGGTCTAAAATCCCAAAAATCTGCTTATCACACCGTATCATAGAACAAAACTCTACCTTACACGTCTTGCATCTTACATAAAGCATCTGATGATTTGAAGATCTTTTCATATCTCTCGCAACACATTCATCTGATACAGCTACAGAATTGAAGTATTTAACCGGTTTTGCGGGTACACCAACTGCAACACAGTTTGGAGGAATATCGTCAGTTACAACAGCACAAGCGCCAATAACGCTGTTTTCGCCTATTGTTACGCCAGGGAGGATGACAGCGTGCATGCCTATTCTTGCACCCTTCTTGATTAGTACTGGAAAAAATCCGTCCTTTTCAGTATAGTAGTCTTTTATATGTGCTGCATCTATCGCTGTATCAGCATGCACGCTTTGATCGGTCGATCTCAATCTCGACAATAAAAACGAGTGTGAAAGGATTGTGATATAACCTGCCAAAATAACGTCATCTTCGATGTTTATCAGGTTCTGGTAATTGGTACTCAACCATATGTTGCCACCGAATTCACTCACCCTGCCAATATGGATTCCAGCCTTTCGATACATGGCAATACGCATACTTTGTAATGGCAAGTGCATGCCAAAGAATCGAAGCATACTAGCCAAAATTCCCAGCACTAATCTGTCTCCTTCAAATAGGTCTATAGGGTTTCAGCGCCTATGGCATTCCCAATCAATCTACTATGATTTTATGGTAGCTTAAGGTTTGTGTTTCAACAATTGTCATTTTTGGTTACGAAAACGATTCAGTGGTTTTATACCCGCGCACGATCAGTTGATCAATTGAGGCTCAATTTCTTCACAATTTCAAAGCGTGCGCAGTTAGGGGACAAAATAAACATCGCTGCCGCCGTTCGAATATATAAGGCAGTTCTGTGAAGGTGAGGGATACAACTCTGATAGGTTAAAAGAGCCTATAGGGGCGCCAATTATGCCTATTAGAGCATTGAAAGTTCTCAAATAGATGTAGGATCTCGACTCTGGTTGTGTGCCATTCAAAATATATTTATAGTCAATGTTCTGACGGTTCAGAGTAGCATATTGGAGAGTACTAAAACCCATTGTGTAATCAGCATAAACCGAGTAATTACCATCCATATGTGATGCAAACCATGTTGCGCTAGAAAAATCTTGTTCTGGGATGTAAACGTCGTACAGGCTTCCTATCACCGTCCTGAAGGCTAGTGCGTCCGCGCCACTAGATTCTGTTTTCCATCCTTCAAAATCTAGTGAGTAGGAAGATGGCAAGCCGCCTACAAGTGTATTGATAGAACCTGACCGAAAAAGGAAAAAAACAACCAAAACGAACGTCAGCATAAACAAACGGATATCCCTAACGACAACCCTAGATCGAATCGGAGAACGTTTCAATATTCTTCTGAAAAGTCCAAGAAAATATACGCCTCCCAATGTGAACAAGGGCGCCAAGAATACCATGACATAGCGGTAAAATCTCGCAAAATTGAGGAGAGGCCCCACGTTAGGAACAACCAAACACAGTAACAGTATGAAAGCGGCACATATCGCTATCCATCTGAACACTGGATGGTACTTGAATTCTTTGGGTTTGACTGTCAAAACAACGGCCCCTACTCCAACAAAGAACTCGCTTATGTAAATAACGACTTTTTGGATTTGGTTACTAAGGTTCATAGCTTGGCTCCATGGAGATAACACCGTCATTCCCTGATCTACCCGGTTTTGAGGATTGAAAAAATCTGTTGTGAGTCTTGACGCCACATTCTGGAATGCATCCGTTAGGTTGTTAAGAGGTGGAGTGGCAACATACATGTACCAAGCAAACGTGATACTGAAAATACACAAGACAAGAGTCAAATTCAACACTGCATCTCTTTTGCCAGAGATTCGCATTGCCACATAAACGAAAACTATCAAAAAAACAGAAAGAAACGCCAAGGAATAATGGGAGACCGCAAGTCCAGCGCTGAATATTATAACAAAGATTCTTCGAGTCCGTAGATCTATGTCACGTTTTACGAAACATAACATCATTGCGGAAAGGAATAGATAGGTTATCATTTCTCTCGCGAGGCTGAGCGGCCCTAACCCATACAAGTTCATAGGCTCTGCAATAAAGAAGAACACAGACAACAGCGCAACGATTTTTCCTAATTGCGTCTCATAGATTTTGAACAGAAAAAGCGGCACGAAACAAAAAATAAAAGGAAAAACTATCTTAAAAATTAGTTCGCCATTCAAGTTCAGAACGGTTGAGTACGCCGTTGGAAGAATAGTAACACTCAATATAGAATTCAGATTGCTGATCGGATCGTGTGAAAGTACAGTTCCAGGAGAAACCCATTTTCCTGCAGCACGAACTGATTCATACACACTGTACTCGCTAAAAATGTCCGGCCAGCCCATGATGTGTCTTGTTATTAGAGATGTTTGCAGAAGAAGACTGAATGAAACAACGAACAATGCAAACGTGTAATAACGAGATGGAATACGTTTGTATAAGAAAATGCTTGTAGCGAAAATTGCCGCTGTTCCGGCTATGGCTGAAACCAGCAGGAAAACGTTATGGTATAATGCTCCGACTATGCTTAGACTCAGAAGCAAAATAGACACAACACAAAGAATAACACCCTTAGTGTCTATTTCAGCATGAAAAAGCTGCGGATACATGTTTGAATTTCTGCCAATTTCTCTTATTTGGCTGAAAATGAAAATCGTCAACGTCAGAGCGCTTATTGTGACCATAAGGGGCAAAGTTGATAACGGCGCTGAAATGCCTAATAGAGGATACAAATTGTTTATCAACAAACCGATAAACATCACAAATGCGATACTCACAGCCACCGACAGAGAAAATCCCACTGTAACACTGTCATTTTTCACACCAATGGCATGGAGAATGACGAATCCGGGCAAGAATGTAAGGAATACGAAACCGACACACTGTCTCAGAACTGGAACATCTAGAAAAACAGAAACATACAGAAGAACATGTAGCCCGAGTATGAACATGACAGTGTTGCGCATTATTTCTCATCCACCAAAAAAGGAGCTCAGAAAAAACAAATCACTCTCAGTCTACATGTGTGTAGCTAATATCGTTCGTTGCCATCTGTCAAGATTTCTATAGCTCTGATCCAAAAGTCTTCTGAAGACTTATTTTAAACTTCTTTTCTCAGGACAGCTGTCAATTGTAATGCTTGGTTCAGAAAATGACTTGGCGACGTATGAATTAGCACTTGCAGCAATCCTATCGGCTATCATAATTGGGCCAACAATGACCGCCCTGTGCCAATGAAAACATTGTCGCCAATTAATGGATTACCATTAGGTATACTTCGTCCGCTTGCTATGGTTACACAATGATATAGCCGTCAGTTTTCATCTGCTTTGGAATCGCTACGCACAACAATTGTGCCCCCGATGAGCAACTGAGAACCTTGGCCCAAACAAGTTAGGAGGAATTATAAAATCAATTCTACGCTCGACTTCTCAAAATCACGCCATGCTTGAAGATAAGAAATCCGACCTAATTGACACTTCCCACAGATCTGCAAAAACAATACTTTGCGCAGTAGCCTTTGAAATTTCCATATTTCCAATGTCAAGTTGTAAGTTACAGGTGGACTCTTAAAGAGAACACGCTGGACTATACTAAGCAAAGCGACGCGGTAGCGCGCTAGAGATTTTTATAAAAGGCATTACTTTGTCTGTATCCAGAAAGACCATCCATCCGACCATGAGCAGAAAGACCATCCACGCGACTTTGAGTATTCCTCGCGCTCATGTGCACTAATCTTTTTTTGAAGTTTCTCCCAGATTGGAGTCAGCACATTATTTAGTTCCGAGTCTTTACTAACAAAGAAAGCAGGCAAAATTATGTCAAACTTGGTGCTCTCTGCAAGAAGACTTACTGCCAACAGGTATTGTTCGGAAAAATGATATTCTCTCCAATCGGGCGGGTAATCATATGGAAGCATAATGTCATGGAAACCAACTAATACCCCTGCGGATAGTCTCGGCAGAATGTCCAAGAAAGTAACCGTCACATCGGAGTTCGTGAAACAACGATGTGAGCCATCTATAAAGAGAACATCATTAGCTCTCAATTTGTCGAAAATCGACAGATCCACCTGTTCAAGAGGTCTTCGGATAATGGTATCACAGATCGAATCAATTTCTGTCCGGGGATTAGGGTCAATAGAGGTTATTTTGGTTTGTAAATTGTGATTCATTATCGCCTTTCTCACAAACTTTGTTGAATTGCCGGAACCAACTTCGTAATACTTTTTTGGATTATTAAGACACAGAAACGAATAAAGTGACACACAATCTAACCCAGGTACCCAACCATTCAGCCAATGAGGCTCTTCAGAATTTCGAGGCTTCCTGACGGGAATACATGAAAAATACTCTTTAAGCGATAGGAATTGTTCAAGTTTACTCTTATATCTGCTGCGATTTTTGTTAATTATCGCATGGAGTTTGGAGTGTGGAGGATTAGCGAATCCATATCGAGAAATTGGATTCAGAGGATAGTCGCCAAGCATTATGGGATAATAGCCTTTTAGCATGGCGTAGTTTACTTTGGCGATTTTGTACAGCGATGGTCTTTTCTTAATCATCTTTTTCACCCACATTAGCACGAAACTAATAATATAACCGAAACCAGCAGGAAAACGTTATGGTACAATGCTCCGACTATGCTTAGACTCAGAAGCAAAATAGACACAACACAAAGAATAACACCCTTAGTATTCGCAATCCTAAAGTTCATTTCGTGAGTTCTGAGACTTCCACTCTGAATCCATTATTCAACAAAGCTTGACAAATGGTGAATAAGGACGCGGGCAAGGTTCGCGAATCCGTAAAAAGACTGCTGGTGTCGTTGATATTTGTGTCAGGTTTGTAGTAGGATATTACCTCTAGTGAATCCAGATTCGGAAGATAATGCTTTTTCATAATCTGTTGAAATTCCGATTTCTCTAGTTTGTGATCGATGAAAACAATCCCTTTGAGTTTCCTTTTGTCAATTATTATAAACGGATTCTGTGCGAGGAACGAAAGAGTGCTACTAGTCACGTAATTCAGTTTCAGCGCACAAACGGACCCCTCGCGTTGGTCGTTCACATTCATTCCCCATTCTTTCTTGTAAGTAAAAATCCCTTCATTTAGAAAAGGCATACTTACTCCATAATTCAAGTTTTTGAACCCACTCTCGTGAGCCCATTTAATAAGAAAGAAAAGAGAGGCTAAGCCAGCTAAGTTGTGTGCCTGATTCATCGATTGATCATCTAAGAGAGCACCAAAACTCAAGGCTTGCAGCGTCTTCCCAGTTTGTCGGAAGAGTATTCCTGCAATGGGTTTGCTCTCTAATGTGACGAAGATTATTCCGCCACTTTTGCAGTAAATAGACTTTGACTCGGCACATGTTTTGACATATGCGCCCTTTCCAAAGCGACTTTTTGCATATGGCAGATACATCCTCCAATAGAAAAAGTCAAAATCATCATCATTGCCTTTGCTGACTTTATAACGCAGGTTTGAGGACTCGATTTTCCTGATGTCTCTCCTTCTTCTCCTACTCATTCTCTTAATAATGCTGTCGATTGGTCTATCTAGATTAAGGTAAAAGCTCACATTCGGCAGTAAGAAGCAACCTTGATCTAAGAATCTTGCCATAAATGGTCTGTCTACGCGGGCAGCAACAATTTCCGACATATCTGCTTTTATGAATTGGTAGATCTGATAGAATCGGCATGTCTCGATCAAGCTAAGTCTGTCTATCTTTGAGTAAGCAAGAGAAGCGAATTGGTAAACTGTCTGTTCGTTTCCGATAAACAGTGTTTTAATTCGATGTTCATTGGACTTTAACAATCCCTGAACGATGTACACCTGCACCTTATCGAAAGCACCAACGAAAAGGCTATACAAATAGACCATGTGATATTTGAGTTTCCAAAGAGGCAAAATGTTTGGCATGCCTCTTGTTATATATTCTATTATAATCTTAGTTCTTGCCATATATCCTACTCTCGTCAATCCTCGAACCTATTAGTTTCACGAATTTCATCGTAACAAGAGTTTACTGATCTGACACATGAGAGTAGTCATGGGCGGGATGGGATCTCTTGGATCAAAGAATGCCTCATCCCTTATCATCCGGAGCGAATGAACCCAAGTTTTAGTTGCCATTTCACTTGTCAAAATCGATGAAGGCAGATCATTTAGGATGTTTATCCACTTTAGGCCAATCAAGTAACTCTCACCATATTCACCATGTTCTCCAATTGCGTCAAGATAGGCTTTGAAGATGATATTCAATCCGCATTTGGTCGGAAATGAATTTTGCCACCAACTTCTAGCATTTATCTCCAACATCTTGAATCTGTTATCTCTGGGATCCAATTTGAATTCAGCTTCCATGACACCATGATAGCCGAGTCGGGAGAGGCACTTTGTCGCCGTTTCTTTTGCCGATTGGATCGTTGGCAAAGCCACGCTTTCTATCAAGCTATTATTGCCGAAGACTGGTGGCCATCCCCTAAGTCGGTGATAGGCAAATAATGCCATAGGCTTGCTCCTTTTGTCAAAATAACCGGAGATGCCATAAATCCTGTTATCGGAACCCTGAATTATCTCTTGAAAAATGACGTCAATGTTTTGTTTACGGGTAAGGTCGAAAAATCTTATTAGCTCACTCTCTGAGTAAGCCAAAAACCCCTTTTTATGAAAGAGTCTGTTGAAAATTGGTGATAAGCTTGGCCTGACAAAGACCGGATACCCTAACTCCTTTTTTACCCTCTTCAAGTCCTCAAAATTTGATGGCATAACAACTTGCGGATGAGGAATGTCATTTACTGCAAGGAACTCGTAGAATTTCCTTTTAATAATTATTCTTTCAGCAACCTCTTTCCTTGGGACAATCAGCTCAAAATCGTCCCTAATATCACTTTGTAATCTAGATAGGGCTAAAGTGCCTATATCATCTGTGGAAAAAACTACTGGGCGAACTGTCTCCTTCCTCGAGAACTCTCTTAGAAAGCGTCTCAAAGGGTCTTCTTCGAAACTTTGAATGAGAAAACGTTTTAGGCAATACTTAGAAAAGAAAACGGGGTCAACAGTTCTACAGACACAAAAAACAGGAACGCCACTTTTTCCCAAATTTCGGACCAAGCCTAAACCGTTAATTCCTCCACCGAGGATAATCGCTGGAACTTCAAAACGACTTGTCACATCGTATTACCTCGACTTTGAAAATCTGGCTCACTTAAAACAATTTAAACGCTCATCGGATATCGTGTATTTTCTATACAAAACCATTGATTTGTTATTATCTTTGATTTAGGTTTAATATTCAGAAACGCCTAACGATTGACAAAACACTTGAAGATATAGTTTCTATACACTGGGAGATGTGTACATATAAAGCCGTCGAGCGAGTATTTTCATCGTGTCTTGTCACAGGTGTCTGAATTCTTTCCTAGGGTGGATAAAGGTGCCAGTTTTCGAGCTTCTCAATGCAATCATATAATACCATAAAAGTTCTATGTTAATCGTGACTCGTCAAATGTTTTATAGAAAATTTTAACCTGACTTTTTGTCTCCTTTTTCCATTGCCAATTCCTTTTTTGCAGAAGCCACTACAGAGATTATTGTTTTCCATGCGCGCGCTAAGTTCGGGTGTAGTTTCCGCGTGTTAGTCTGGAAGTTTTGCGAAATAGACATAGACAGTCTTGTCACCATCCATAACAATCGTCTCAGGATTAACACTGCCTGAAAGATCACCACCCCAAACACTAAAAGTCCAGCCA
>Ga0209636_10000555_pt1 | contig 36809 bp, 22 predicted proteins | sample DeeMarSWOR152_54_FD_187464 | JGI IMG/M metagenome (GOLD analysis project Ga0209636, IMG submission 187464) | Marine sediment microbial communities from White Oak River estuary, North Carolina - WOR-1-52-54 (SPAdes) (version 2) | ecosystem: Environmental > Aquatic > Marine > Intertidal zone >... | reverse complement strand
GTCAGCTAGAGTCATATCCAGTATCTTTTTTTTATCGTAGCCCAGGCGGTCGCATACGACCTGGTTGACTTCCAGGATGTTTCCGTCCAAATCGCTAATGAAGATGGCATCTGCGGCAGAGTTAAAGAGTGTTCTAAATTTTTCTTCGGAAGCCTGGACAGCTTGCTCGAATTTCTTCCGCTCGGTGACATCCCATATGTACGAACGAGTCCCAAGGATGTCCCCATCGGTTTGAAGTGCTTCCGCATGAATATCTATGTAGATGATGGAGCCATCCTTCCTGATTCCTTTACATTCATATTCTGATGGGACTTTTTTCCCTTGAACGCGGCCTTTATGAAATTTCTTAACTCTTTCCGCATCATCCGGATGAACAAGGGAGAAAATAGGCGTATCTCCTATCTCTTCCAGGGAATAGCCAAACATATCTGCATATTTTTTGTTGCAGTACTGGACATTGCCTTCCCTGTCATCGACAAGAATGGCAACGCCTGCCTTTTCCACTAGATCTCTGTACCGTTCTTCAGATTCTTTTATTTTTTCCTTCGATCTTTCACTTTCTGTAATGTTTCTTGTGGTGGCGATAAACATTTTCGGATTGCCATCCACGTCTTTAATCACAGCGGTGTTCAATTCACCGACAAAAGGAGTCCCGTCTTTTTTCAACAAGGTGTATCGCAAACCCCTTAAATAGCCATGCTTCAGGGTTTTTCGAAGGTTCTGTATGGCTTTTTCGTGCTCTTCCGGAGTGATCAATTCGAAGGCACTTTTTCCAATTAATTCCTTTTCTCTTTTGTATCCGTGAAGCTCGAGAGTTTGAGGAGAAACGTATGTGATGTTCCCCTCTAAGTCAGTCACAGTCACTGCATCCGGAGAAGTCTGTACCAGAGTTTTGTATCTTTCTTCGCTTTCCCGTAGTGCTTCCTCAGCCTGTTTTCGTTTTGTGACATCCCTGAGTATTCCCAGAACCCTCAGTTTTTCTCCGGGCAGAGGGACAGTGCTGACTTCCACATGTTTGATTTTTTTACTTTTTGTGAGAATCCTGAATGAATATTCGGGAGGCAATTTTTCTCCTTTTCTCCTGGCTTCTTCTCTTTTCAGAACCAGCTTCCTGTCGTCAGTATGAATTAGATCCAGGAAATTAAATTCTTCGTGGCAGACTTCTTTTGAGTTATATCCAAAGATTTTCTCAAAAGCGGGATTGACATATTCGAAGCCATCAGAGCTGATGATATAGATTCCATCCATCGCGTTTTCAGCTAGAGTGCGGTACCTCTCTCGGCTTTCCTGCAGTTCTTTAATGATTATTTCTTTGGTCTTGGCTTTCTCTGTCATCTATCGTCTCTCTTGATTGTGAACGCTATTCAGCCGCCCCTTTTGCTCAAGTTTTAATTTTTTCGAGTCTAAATGACTTTACTTCCTCAAAAGTCTAGGCTGATCCTCGGACTTAAGAATTATGTGTGACTTTAGCCATTCTTAGGTGTAGTCCTAGTTATTACAGTTTGTATGATGGATTTTTTCCGAAGTCCTGTAAATCGCCATTAGGAATGAATAGGGGGGTGATTTTTGCGTCCTTTTGATTACCCGAAGGGAGGATGATAATCTCCTCCTAAAGGTGAGTCTCGCAGAGGAAACAGGAAATGTAAGACTTGAAAGAGCCACCATCAGATGGAAAATGGAGAGAAATTCTTCTTGACACGTGTGGTATTATGTATGGCTACGAAGCCAGAATTGATGTTGATAATGAAGTGACGATGAGAAAAATTGAAACTCTGCTGGACAAACAGAGTTCTCTCCATTATTTCCCGACTCAAACAAGAAAAACTTTTTTAGACGAGATTTTATGAATTCAATTCAGGAGGCTTGAGACGTGAAAAAGATTATTCCAGTCTTTCTGTTGGTGTTTTTCTTGGTTAACCAGGTTTCTTTGGCATCGGCTCCTAAGGGAAATCCCGAACAAGACTCTTTTTCCATCGAGGATATAACACCGTTCTCCTATGTGTGTATTTCTCACAAAGGACCTTTTTCGGATATGGAAAAAGTGATTGGGATGCTCCTGTCCTCCATGCAAAGCCAGAATATTCGGATGACTGGATCTCTGTTTGGAGTCTATTATAACAGTCCACAAACAGTCCGGCCTGAGGAATTAATCTGGGAAGTCGGTTTTCCTGTTGATCCGGGGGCGATTCCGCAGAGACCTTTGGAGAAAAAGCTGTGGAATTTCACAAATGTGTTGGTCGGGCTTCACGTTGGACCTTACAGTCAAAGAAGCCAAACGATCGACAGAATGAGGGAGTGGATGAGGATGAACAACTATGTGTCTGATGGTCCTGTATTAGAAAGATACTTGGACATGGACCCTTCAAAGCTCTTGCCACAAGGGCTCAGAACAGAAATATGGATACCCTGTCGAGAAGGCGAAGAAATCATTTCCTTGAAAGTGAAAAGTCCACTCGCCAATGTCAGGTCAGGTCCGGGATTGAGCAGCAATGTTCTCGCCCAGTTAAAAATGGGAACAGTGATCGAATCATCAGGAACAGTCGGGGAGTATTATGAGATTGCTCTACTCGATCAGAACAGGCAACCTGTCCAAGGCTTTGTGGATAAAAAAGATGTTGAAATTGTGAGTGGCGGGGAGGAAGTCAAACAAAAAATCACAGAGCCTGTCCCTCCAGTAAAGGAAGAAACTAAAGTCGAAGAAGAAGTAAAAATTGAAGAACAGGCTCAAATTGAAGAAAAGCCAAGACCCGTAAAAGCCAAAAAACCGATTTCCGTTGTCCAAGGAGTGAAAAAAGTCAGCCTTGAGTTTGGTTTCTATTATTCTTTAATGAATTCTTACGCCAGGGGTGTTCTTGACGAATGGTTCACTGAAGTCACCGGCGACCCGACAAGGCTTGTAGACCAGGGCTCTCCGGCTTTCTTCAGTTTGAGCGGCACACTGTTCATAGATATAAGTCCCAATTTTGCCCTTGGTTTTGGCACCGATGTGCACGTCGCTTCTCCTCATGCGCTTTGGGGTTCACAAATCTTCTGGGGTGGCAGGCAGGAAATCGTCCTCAAGCCCTTCATCGTCGGATTTAAAATGCCACTCAGAATAAAGATTGGCGGCGCAGGCATGATGATGAGCCTTACCGCTTCGCCCGCACTGCTAATGGGATGGGTGACCGGCACGTATGATAACAGCACCACTTTAACTTACTGGGAATTTACGCCTTCGAGCAAGATGGGTTTTGGTGTGAGCGGAGGAATCGAAACGTTCCTTGGAAAATCGTTTGGCTTTGGAGTGAACGTAGGCTACCGTTCTCTAACTGTTGGGCTTTCGTTCGTAGACCCAAGCAGCTCAACAGGCTATTCTTCGCCAACGACATCCGGTGGGGAGTTGGTCACAGTCGACCTCGGCGGAACGTACATGACGACGGGACTTCTCATCCGGTTTTAACACTAGATTAGAGGAGTGGCTGGCTAGCAAAAATTCTTGATCCCTGTTTTCCTAACTTTAGTATTTTAACAAGTTACAATTCAATTTAATGAAAACACAAAAATTTATCCTCTTTTATTGTTTTGTATGTCTTAATATTCTTTTCTGTTCTTTTTTCACTCATACCGCAGGGATTTCACAGGATTGGCCGATGCGGCCTTTGTGGACTGGAAGAAAACGGTGAGAATAGCGATGACGAGCGCAGCCAATCCAGAGAATAAAAAGGTCACAAAACCGATCTCTGTGCGATAGGCGAAACTTTTCAGCCATCTTGTCATCACAAGGTAGGCCACCGGCCGGATTAACTTCAAAAAGACGGACGTTCTGGAAAGTATTATTGGCGGCAACTGCATTCTCATATCTACCTCTTTGTTAGAGGGAAAGCTTCGAGCATCCTTGCGAAGATGAAAACGCAAGGATTTTTTTTCAGAATTTAGGCAACCTTTTTTACGTGAACTACGTATTACTATATGTGTAAGTTACGTAAAACCTGATTAATGATTTAGATTTCAGTGATTAAATTCTATCCAGAAAAAAAACAATGAAAGAGCTGACGTTATTGGAACAGATGATATTAGCCGCCATCGTCGCCCTCAAAGAAGATGCCTACGGCGTTTCTATCCGGAAAAGAGTCGAGAAGCTGAGAGGAAAGAAGTTGATGTATGGAACACTCTACAATGCTCTCGACCAGCTTTTGCGCAAAGAGTATGTGACAAAGGCAAAAGGAACCACATCTTCTGCAAGAGGGGGAAGGCCCCGGATTTATTATGCCTTGACTTCTGACGGAAAGAATGCGCTCCGGGATTCTTACAATCTACAGCGCGCCATTTGGGAAAGTATCCCTGAATTCCGTTTAGACTAAGGATTATGGATAAACACAAAGGACATCCGCCGAAATTGGGTCAGAAACTGCTTTCCTTTCTTGGCCACTACGAATGGAAATACTCTGTTTCCGGTGATTGCGGCGAGGAGTTTAAAGAGCGTGTGCAGGAAAATGGAAGGCGCCGGGCTCTCTTGTGGTACTGGGAGCAGGTCGTCTATGCGCTTGCCGCCTATTCCAAAATATCCACATCAGTAGGAGGGACTATGCTTAGAAACTATATTAAGATCACATGGAGAAATATCCGAAATCACAAAATTTATTCTTTTATCAACATTATGGGGCTGGCTGTCGGTATGGCCTGCTGTATTCTCATCCTCCTCTGGATTCAGGATGAACTCAGCTTTGAAAAGTTCCATGAGAACTACAGCGACATCTACAGGACAATCCCTGAGCTTCAAGGGAACAAATATTCTTCCAATCCTTTAGCACTGGCCGCTGTTTTTAAAGAACAGTATCCGGAAGTCCGGCAAATAACAAGGTTTTGCCTGAGGTTTTGGCTCATGAAACATGGGGATAAAATCTATGAAGAGAGAGGCGCCCTGGTGGATGATGACTTTTTAAGGATGTTCACATTTCCGCTCATTCAAGGAACACCGGAGACCGTGTTTGCCAGCCGGGATTCTATCGTTTTAACAGAGCGTGCTGCCGGAAAATTTTTTGGCACCCAAGATCCGATCGGAAAATCTTTATTGATTAACAACAACGCAGCAATGATCGTAACAGGCGTCTTGAAAGATATCCCACTGAATTCACATTTGCAGTTTGATTTCCTCGCTTCGATGAGACTCATGGGCGAGAGGGAACATACCAGTTGGTCTTATGAAGCCAGAACATACGCGCTTTTAGAAAAAAACGTCTCTTTACCGGACTTTGCAGATAAGATCTCTGGATTTGTCATGGAACACGATAAAAGAACAAGACAGAAAGTTGTTCTTCATATCCAGCCTCTCTCCAAGGTTCATCTCTACTCGTTAAACGGCACGGACCCGATTATTTATGTCTATATTTTCTCGACAATCGCTATAGCCATCCTGATCATCGCCTGCATCAATTTTATAAACCTCTCCACAGCCAGGTCGAACACGCGGGCCAAAGAAATAGGGATGAGGAAAGTCGTGGGTGCGGAAAAAGCGGATATCATCAAACAATTTATCGGGGAATCGATGATTCTATCGGCTCTGGCGCTTTTAGTGGCGATTTGTATGGTTTATCTCTTTTTGCCGGCGTTTAACAATCTTGCTGAAAAGCAATTAACGCTGAACATTGCCGGGAATGTTTCATTTTTGTTCCTGTTGCCCGGAATCATTCTCTTTACGGGTCTGGCATCCGGCAGTTATCCGGCCTTTATGCTTTCTTCCTTTAAACCTGCAAATATACTGAGGAGGGGGAAAATAAAGTCAGGCTCGGGTGGATTTGTGCTCCGAAAGATCCTGGTCGTCGGTCAATTCGCCGCAACCATCGTGTTGATTATCGGGACTATCGTCATGTACAAACAGCTCAACTACATCATGAAAAAAGATATCGGATTAGACAGAGATCATGTGCTCGCCATATCGATGAACAGGGAGTTGAGAGAAGCCTACAGGTCATTCAAAAATGAGATCAAACAACTTCCGAATGTACTAAGCGTCTCAGCGGCCCGGAGAATACCGACAAATATCGGACATATGAATCCCGTTTATTGGGAAGGAAAGGGCCCTGAAGATTACGTGACTATGACGGATGCCTCCGTGGACTATGATTATTTTGAAACTCTCGGCATGCAAATCATCCAGGGCAGGAGTTTTTCAGAAGAGTATGCCACAGACAGGGAGAATTATGTTCTTAACGAAGAGGCATTAAGGATCACGGGATTAGAGTCGCCGATCGGTAAGATGTTTTCCTGTTGGGAGAATGAGGGAAAAATTATCGGCATCGTCAAGAATTTTCATACCAGTTCGCTTCACAATGAGATCGAACCAGCCATTTTCATGCTATCCCAGAGACATGGCTCTCACAGCTATATTTTTGTCAAAATCAGGCCGAACGATATTTCCGAAACTATCGCCTCTTTGGAAAAGAAGGCCGCTGAATTTGCGCCCAACAATCTTTTTGAATATTCATTTCTGGATGATGAATTTAACAGACAGTACGCGAGCGACCAGCGGAGAGGTGATGTTTATAAGCACTTCACATTTTTAGCCATATTCATCTCCTGTCTTGGGCTTTTCGGGATGGCTTCGTTCACCGCAGAACAGCGGACCAAGGAGATAGGGATTCGCAAAGTTCTCGGGGCATCCGTACCAAATATTATCGTCCTCATCTCCAGAGATTTTGTAACGCTGCTTTTAGTCTCCAATGTGATTGCTTGGCCCGTCGCCTATTATCTCATGGATAAATTGCTGAATAATTATGCTTACAGAACCAGTATAGCTGTGTGGGTATTTATTGTTTCGGGGATGATGGCGATTTTTATTGCGCTGTTGACCGTGTGTTTGAGAATTGTGAGGGTGGCCCATTCCAATCCGGTCGATAGTTTGAGGTATGAATGAAAGCATCTCCTTCAATATGACTCTTAGTAAATAAATGGTGGCTGGCAGACTTGGTTGACGCTTCTAAGTCACAAATATAATGTAGGGCAGGATGAGAAAATTTCTAAATTATTTATTTTAAATAAGTTAGATTGACCATGGAAGGGAGTGGCTGGGAAGCAGGGATTCGAACCCCGATTCCATGATCCAGAGTCATGTGTTTGAACTGAGAGATTAAAAAAGTCTAGCTGTCCTTTCCACCCAGTCGGGCTCTTCTTTGCATCCTCAAACTCGGATAGGCCAGGGTCAGCGTTTTCCAGAACCCCATGAACCTACTCAAGCTGCTTCGAGTTCGGCGAGAAGGTCTGAGATGAGTTCTTTTACCGTCACTATCTTGTCGATACGGTAAGCATTCTGCCCACAGAAAATGAGGCCGTTGTCAACGTGCCCGAAGTAAGCGTTTAAGAGAGCCAGAGCAATGCAGTACCTCGCCTCATCAACTTTACAGACAGAAAGACACTTGTAAGGACATTTGACTTTTAATTTTCCCTTAATTTCTAGGTTCTGCAAAAACCTATTCTTAATGGCCCTTCCTGGCATACCGACAGGACTTTTTATGATGACAATATCCTCTTCTTTGGCGTCAAGGTAGGCTTGCTTAAATTCCCGTGAGACATCGCACTCCTCGGTGCAGACGAAACGAGTAGCCATTTGGACTCCTGACGCACCCAGGGACAGCATCCGAGCTATATCCTTTCCGTTGAAGATCCCCCCAGCGGCGATTATAGGAATTTTCTTTCCGTATTTGTCTTCATATGCTTTTACCGTTTCCAAAACCTTCGGTAAGAGATTATCAAGGGAATATTTTTCCTGTTGATTGAGCTGCTCCTTGGAGAAACCAAGGTGTCCTCCTGCCAGAGGTCCTTCTAGGATTATGGCATCGGCAGTCCTTTCGTAACGTTTATCCCAGACGCGAAGAATTAATTCAACTACTCGTGCGGAGCTGACGATGGGAAGGAGGTTTACAGAACTGTTTTTGACCAAGAAAGGAAGCTTAATAGGGAGTCCGGCACCATATGCGATTATCTCAATTCCTTCCTTCACAGCAGTCGTAATCAGATCGTCTACATTGCTGAGCACTCCCATGAAATTGACTGCGATATGACCATTTGTCATGGTTTTTGCCTTGCGAATTTCTTTCTGCAGAGCTTCCCGAGACATTCTTTCATATTCATTCTTTGAAGCCTCTATATCTCCCAGGCCTATGCTCGAGATGGTGCCTATCCCACCTTCCTCAGCCACAGCAGAGGCGAGCGAGGAAAGAGAAACCCGCACGCCCATAGCTCCCTGTACAATCGGTATATCTGCGGTGATACTTCCGATTTGAAGTTTGGGGATTTTCATTTTAATTTTTGTATCTTTTGACTATAAGGCAGGCATTGCCTCCTCCGAAGCCAAAGGAATTACTCATGGCTACCTCGAGGTCTATCGATTCGACTCCTTTGGTTACGTAATCAAGAGGACATTCCGGGTCGGGTTCCTCATAGTTGATTGTCGGGGGTAATTTGCTGGTATAGATACTCATCACAGTGGCCACGAATTCCACTGCCCCGGCAGCGGCCAAAAGGTGACCTATCATCGACTTAATGGAACTGATTTTAAGATGCTTCCCGTGGTCGCCAAAGACTTTCATAACGGCTGCACTTTCAATCTTATCATTCAGGACAGTGGAGGTGCCATGCGCGTTGATATATCCTACTTCCCGCGGGTCGATGCTTGCATCTCTGAGTGCCTCCCTCATGACTCTGACCATTCCATTGCCTCCAGGTTCTGGAGCTGTAAAATGAAAAGCGTCAGCAGTATTGCCATAGCCAACAAGCTCCGCGTAAATGTGAGAGCTCCGACTGAGAGCATGTTCAAGTCTTTCTAAAACAACAATGCCAGCTCCTTCCCCTATCACAAAACCATCACGGTTCTTATCAAAAGGTCTACTCGCCTTTTCCACACAATAATTCCTGGTCGACATCGACCGCGTGGCACAAAAACCAGCGAAAGGCAAAGGAGTCACACTGGCCTCTGAACCTCCCGCCAGCATGATGTCGGCATCTCCCCTCTGAATTATCCGAAAAGCATCACCAACTGCATTTGCTCCAGTGGAACACGCAACACAAGGAGCCGATAGAGGCCCTTTTAAACCATAAGCGATAGAGACCATGCATGCGGCCATGTTTATGAGTACTTTGGACACAAAAAAGGGACCGATAGACTTTGGCCCTCTCTCATGAAGCTTATAATACCCGTTCTCTATCGTGTGTGCTCCCCCGATACCGGAACCTATGATGACCCCTGCCCTATTTCCATCAAAGGCAAATGTATTTAAACCAGCATCTTTGATCGCCATGGCCGATGAGGCCATGCCAAAATGGATAAACCTATCCATTCGCTCTACAGATTTTCCATCGATCCATTCTTCAGGATTGAAGTTCTTTACTTCTGCCGCCATTTGAGAGCGGAAATCAGACGGGTCGAACTGAGTAATCCTTGATATACCATTTCGTCCGGCCTTCAATCCTTCCCAGAACTCTTTAAGCCCCACTCCTATAGGAGTTACAACACCTAATCCAGTTACAACAACTCGATGTCCATTCATTTCTGTTATACTATTGAAAGTTGCGGAGCTTAAATAGAAGGCTCGACGTTTTTCTAACCCAAAAAAGAATTATCTCTTCATGATTTTAATGATGTCAAGCACAAATTAAGAGTTTATCTACCCCCTTAATATCGGTTCAGGAGTTATGTTAGAATTTTCCTGGAGTGCACTCTCGTTCTCAAATCGTTCGTGGGCGCGTTCTCTATTCCTGCATAACGTTTCACATCAGCATTTGGCGCGCCAGCGACAATATGCTGGATGTGGCTGTTGGGTCGTCCTTATCCGACCCATGAGGGTTCTTTCTCGAAACTTGTTGCCAATAACTTCTTTCGGTCCTCAGACAACCATGAGGATTCTATGCCGAGGAGTATGAGTCTGCAAATCTCCTGCCTTGTGAAACCACACTCCTGCACGAGCAGTTCGTATTCTTTATCCAGACTAGTGCCAAACATCATAGGGTCATCAGTGTTTACGCTGATGATCAGCCCGCGTTCGAAATATTCCCGAATTGGGTGTTCCGCGATGGCACTGACAGCTCCTGTGCAGACGTTTGACACTGGACATAGCTCAAGGGGAGTTCTGTGTTCTTGAAGGTAGTCCAGGAGTTCAGGATCTTCGTGAGCTCTGGTCCCGTGTCCAATCCTTTCAACATGAAGGTGCCTGATGGCACTCCAAATACTCTCGGGCCCTGTTGTTTCACCCGCATGGGCGTTGAGGTGAAAGCCCATCAGGCGGGCTTCTTCATACAATGATTTGAATGGTTCCGGCGGGAACTCATGTTCTGACCCGCCTATTCCAATTCCAATGACGCCATCACCTTTGACTTCATTCAGTCTCTTGAGTGTCGTCATCTCAGATTCCGGGCCATAGTCTCGAACGAGATCTGCAATGAGCGAGACCTCGATTTCCGGGACTCTGGATAATCCAATCCTGACTGCATGGGTGAGTTCTTGCACCTCAAGTCCATGCCGGACAAAAAGCGAGGGAGAGAAGAATATCTCGGCGTAGCGAATATTCTGGTTCGCCATGTCCCGCGCAGTGAGTTCGGCGATATGAGAGAAATCTTCGTATTCGCGCAAGAACTGATTTTTCCAAGACCACGCCTCAATGAACTGAGCGAAGTTCTTGTATTCGAAACGCTTTGCGAGTGCTTTCACGTCCGGAACAGATGTATCGCCGCCATACTTCTGGATCAGATCGAAGAGAGCGCCGCGGGGTATGGCTCCCTCGAGATGGATGTGCAATTCGACCTTCGGTAGTTTGCTGTACCATGTCATTTCAATCTCGTTTTCTCAGGACCCAACAATTACTATACTGCATGCTATATTTTGAGCGAAATACCGCTGCAATATCTTCTGGTTGTAGTGAATCCCTCTAAAAATATGCTGAAAATGCAGTAATAATTTATCAATATCCTTGTTATGTGGAACCTATATTTTGTGTTAATCCCCAGAAAATCCCGAGGATAGGAGTGGCTGGGAAGCAGGGATTCGAACCCCGATTCCATGATCCAGAGTCATGTGTCCTACCATTGGACGACTTCCCAGTCAAAGCCATGATAATCGATATCCCGAAGTTTTTCAACCCGGCTCCGAGTGAAAGACACATCTTGTGTTCGGGCTCGGATGAACTCTGTTCAAAGGAAATGAGGCACCATGGAGTGGTACTCCTTTTTCGTTTTTTTATTGGTCAGCAGCGCTTAATTCCCTCCGGAATATTCCAAATTTTGTTTGTCAAAAAACTCTATAATCCATCCTTAACACCGCATTGACTTGGCATATTTCCGGTGATAAGATTGACGATTCATCATGCGAAAAACCGTTGTCCGCTTTGGAATAGCCTTCCTCCTCACCTTCGTTTTTCTCTTCTTTTTCTTCCGCAGTGTGAACTGGAATGAAGTTTTTGGTTATCTGACCGATGTCGACCTGAAATTTTTTATTCTCATCGTTGTCCTTGTTCCCGTCCATCTCCTGACTCGCTCGTTTCGCTGGAGATTTCTCCTGATACACGAGAAAAAAGATGTCAGATTTTACAATATGTTTGCAGGAGTTTCTGTAGGATTCACAGTGACGCTTCTTTTTCCAGGGAGAATTGGGGAGCTGGTCAGGCCGTTATACCTGGCGCAGAAGGAGGGGATGAGTAAAGGATTCGCCATCGGCACCGTCGTTGTCGAGAGGATTTTTGACATCTTCACCATGTGTTTTCTGCTGGGGATTTTTCTTCTGGCTAAGCCCCTTTACGCCTCTTTTTTCGAAGGAAAAGAGGAAACTTATTCAAATCTCCAGCTTTGGGGAATTATTGGAGTGGCGCTCGCGACGTTTCTTCTGGCTCTCATACTCTCTCTCTATTTTTTCAGGGAAAAGGCTCTATCCGTCATTTCTTCTTTATTGAGGCCGTTACCGGAGAAGGTGTCGCAGAGGATTCTGAAAGCATCAAAAGGTTTCTTGCAGGGACTTAAATTCTTTCATTCTGTCGGAAATCTTCTTGTCTATATCCTGCTTTCTTTTGTAGTCTGGATCGGCATCATTTTTTATTACTGGCTCTTTTTCTTTGCCTATAAAATCTCTGTTCCTTTCTTTTTGATGTGTCCCTATGTGTTTTTTGTGCTGATCGGAGCCTCCATTCCCACTCCCGGGATGACAGGAGGATTCCATCTGTTCAGCCGGGAAGGTTTGACTTCTCTTTTCAATATTGATACAAACCTTGCGGTGGGGATGACGATTGTCGTCCATGCCATCCAGGTTGTGGTGACTTGCCTGGTGGGTTATGTTATATTGTGGAAAGAAGGAATTTCGCTGCTCCAGTTGAAAAAATTAGGGGAGGATGCTGAATAATGAGGTGCCCGTACTGCGACCATCCGGAGAGTAAAGTCATCGATTCCCGTGAAAGCAAGAATGGCCTGTGTGTGCGCCGTCGCAGAGAATGTCTCTCCTGCAAGAGGAGGTTCACCACATACGAAAAAATCGAAGAAATTCCCTACATGGTCGTTAAAAAAGACGGAAGAAGGCAGCCCTTTGACAGCCAGAAGCTTCTACGTGGCTTACTGAAAGCCTGTGAAAAAAGACCTGTGCCTCTGGCAAAGCTGGAGGAAATCGTTGAGGAAGTGGAGAGCAGGCTTCAGGATCGGTCAGATAAAGAATTGAGCGCGGCCAAAGTCGGGCAGCTTGTGATGAAAAAACTCAAGGCCCTGGATAAAGTTGCATATGTTCGGTTCGCATCTGTCTACCGCGAATTCAAGGATGTTGTCGAATTCAAAAAGGAGCTCGAGTCTCTTCTTAAAGAAAGATAGACGCCGGAAGAAACGGAAAAAGAATGAAAAAGGAAGATCTATTGAAGGTTCAGGAAGCGTAGGAATAAGCTTGGAGGAAAACCATGGTAAAAAAGAATGACGATGAACATGATCTTTATGAGGATGTTTTAGAAGACCGGGATAAAAAGCTTCATGTCCCCAAAGAACTGCCCATCCTTATGCTCAGAGATATTGTCGTTTTTCCTTACATGGTGATTCCATTATTCGTCGGACGCGAGAAATCCAAAAACGCGATTGACTATTCTCTTTCGGAAAATCGCATGATTCTTCTCCTTACCCAGAAAAACATGGAGATTGAAGAACCGAAGAGGAATGAGGTCTATGATGTCGGTACTGTCGCCTTGATCATGCGGATGCTGAAACTTCCTGATGGAAGAATGAGGATCCTGGCTCAAGGTCTAGTGCGGGCAAGAATAGAGAATTTAGAGGAGAATAAACCCTATTACACGGCTGAAGTGAGAGTCATTCCTGAACCGGAAGAAGCGGATAAATCCATTGAAGTGGAAGCTATGGTCCGGAATACTCGTTCTGGATTGGAAAAGGCGTCTTCCTTGGGAAAGGATATTCCTCCTGAAGTGATGATTCTATCGGCCAATATTAATGAGCCCGGCAGACTGGCTGATCTGACCGCAGCCAACCTGGAATTAAAAGTCAACGAAGCCCAGAGGATTTTAGAGATCGAAGATGCCTTTCAAAGGCTGAAGAAAGTTTACGAACTGCTCACAAGGGAACTTGAGCTTCTGGACGTCCAATCGAAAATCAGCAGTGAGGCCAAAGGGGAGATGGATAAGTTACAGAAGCAGTACTTCCTGAGGCAGCAAATGAAGGCGATTCAGAAAGAGCTGGGAGAGGGCACTGAAATCCAAGAAGAAATAAGCGGCTATCAAGAAGCCTTAGGAAAGCTCAAAGTGTCCAAAGAAGTCAAGGATGAGCTTGAAAAACAGATCAAGCGTCTCTCCCAGATGCATCCAGAGTCAGCCGAGACAGCTGTTGTCCGTAATTATCTGGATTGGATGTTCGCTCTTCCCTGGAACAAGAGCACAATCGATAACCTGGACCTCAAAGAAGGGATGAAGATTCTCGATGAAGACCATTATGGCCTCGACAAAGTGAAGGAGAGGATTATCGAATATTTGGGAGTGAGGAAGCTCTCTAAAAAGATTAAGGGTCCAATTCTCTGTTTTGTGGGGCCGCCCGGAGTGGGGAAAACTTCACTCGGCCGGTCTATAGCGAGAGCGTTGGGAAGGGAATTCATCCGGATTTCTCTCGGGGGAGTCCGGGATGAGGCCGAGATTCGAGGACACAGAAGGACATATGTCGGCGCTCTGCCAGGAAAGATCATTCAGGGATTGAGACGCTGCAAGTCGAATAATCCAGTCTTCATGATGGATGAGGTGGATAAGATTGGAGCTGATTTCAGAGGGGATCCATCTTCAGCTCTGCTTGAGGTGCTGGATCCCGAACAAAACAATTCTTTCAGGGATCATTATCTTGGTGTTCCTTTTGACCTCTCCAGCGTGATGTTTATCACAACAGCGAACCTTCTAGATCCGATTCAACCCGCTTTCCGTGACAGAATGGAGATCCTCCGACTTCCCGGTTATACCGAGGAAGAGAAGTTGCAGATCGCTCTTCGCCATCTGGTTCCGAAACAGATAAAAGAACATGCATTGAGTGAAGACATGATCCTGTTCACGAGAGGATCAATAAAGAAGATAATCTCTCTGTACACCAGGGAAGCGGGGGTCCGTAATCTTGAGAGAGAGATTGCGTCAGTGTGCCGGAAAGTGGCGCGGAAAGTCGCGGAAGGAAAGAAAACGCTGACAAAAATCACTTCTCAAAGTATAGAAAAATACCTGGGACCGACTAAAATCTTTAAGGACCAGCTTCTGCAGAAAGACAGTGTTGGCGTGGCCACAGGAGTCGCATGGACAGCCACAGGCGGGGAGATACTTTTCGTGGAAGCGACCAAGATGAAGGGCAAAGGGAACCTGTCTTTGACGGGGTCATTAGGGGACGTGATGAAGGAATCCGCCCAGGCCGGCTTGAGTTATGCACGAGCTCATTCTGAAAAGTTAGGCATTGATAGTCAGATGTTCTCCAGGAATGACTTTCATATTCACATCCCTGAAGGAGCCATTCCCAAAGATGGTCCTTCTGCCGGAGTGACCATTGCCACTTCGCTGATCTCGGTCTGTACGGATTTGAAAGTGAAGAGGGATGTGGCCATGACAGGGGAGATCACTTTAAGGGGAAATGTGCTTCCTGTTGGAGGAGTGAAAGAGAAGGTTTTGGCTGCCCAGCGAGCGGGAGTGAAGAAAATGATCCTGCCCCTCCCGAACAAAAAGGATATGGCGGACATTCCCAGTAAGACAAAAAAAGAGATGCAGTTTATCTTTGTTGAGTCCATACATGATGTCTTCGACCATGCTCTGGTGAAAAAAACAGCCCAAAAAAAAAGAGCCTGATTATCATATCTTCTAGCTAACCTGGATTATTTGGAAAGGGAAGAAAAAACCTCTCCAGGTCAAGGGCTTCGAGCATTTTTTTAAAAAAAGCAAAACGGGGATTGAAGATTAAAGTGCCATTGCGGGCGAAGGGTGGCAATCTCATAAGATGCAAATGTCATTGCGAACGGAGTGAAGCAATCTCTTATGAAAGAAGATTTTCCATCTTAAGGGATTGCCACGACGCTTCGCTCCTCGCAATGACAATTAGGATAAGATTGCCACGCTTCGCTCGCCATGACATTTATTCGTTTTCAATAATATTGCCAAAAGAGTTTCCTGCTTATTGAGTCTAAAGGCCCGCCTGCTTTTTTCCTTTTCCTTGACAAAAGGGAAATTTTTTTATAATTCATAGGCAAAAGTGAAATTCCAGTTATTTCATTGAGAAGGAGGAGTTCATGAGTAAAAAGAGCCTCATTCTGCTGGTTTCAATTATCTTGATCTCCGCCAACCTCTGGGCAGGAGGATGGAACAATACCTTAATAGGAACTCGAGCGTTCGCCATAGGAGGAGCTTTTGTGGCAGTGGCGGATGACCCGAGCGCTATTTTTCATAATCCTGCTGGTTTGGTCTATCAAGGAAGAACTTTTAACCTGTCTGTTGATGGATTCTACATCTCCCCGGTCCATGAATATGTCACGACAGATGGGGCAAGAGTCGAGAGTCGATACAAGAGCTCAGTCCCTCAATTTTTTCTCACTTTCAAGGCAAACAGCAGGCTGACTTTTGGATTCGGGTTTTATGTGCCTTATGCAGGGGGAGGAGTCGACTGGAAAGAAGGCGCGCAGGTGCAACCCTTCAAATCAACTATGGGAGTTTATAGTCTAACGCCGACCATATCTTATAAATTCAGCGAGAAGCTTTCCGTTGGCTTCAACCTGAATTTTTATAGCGGTGTCTTGAACATTGATATGGTGGATGCAATTTATGGTCCTATGAAATCAGAGGAGAAGGGTTCTGCTGTTTCGGCTGGTTTTGGTCTGATGTTCAGGCCTTCTCAGAGAGTGAGCATTGGATTGGGTGTCAGGGGACCGGCAAAGATGACACTTACAGGAAGAACGGAAGTAACATTCACAGACCCTCTATTAGGGACTTTCCCGATACTGCTTGATTCAGAAACCTCTTTTGATCTTCCTTGGGATATTGAGTTAGGATTTGCCTACAGGGTCACTGAAAATCTGCTCTTTTCGACCAGTGCCCAGTACACCATGTGGTCAGCCCTGGATAGAGTTGAAAAAATCATGATAAACGTCCCTGTCGTAGGAGATGTAGAAGAGACACAGATCATGAACTACGAAGATATTCTCATCCTGAGAGTCGGCTTCGAATATTTCATTTCAGGAGGAGTTATCCTCCGTGGAGGCCTCGGTTACGACCGCTGCGCATGTCCAGAAGACACATTAGATTATAAGGGGAACATCGATGTGGACAAATTCACGTTAATCGGGGGAATAGGATACCGGACAGGGCGGACACAGATCGACTTTGTTTACGCCTATGCAGCTGGGGAAGAACGGGAAAAGCAGATTTCAGGATTTCCTTCTCCAGAGAGATACAACCTCAGCGCTGCGATAATGGGTGTGGGGGTTACCTTTTCTTTTTAATCGCTGGGATTATACAGAAAGGAATTTTCCTTTAAGAACGATCTCTGCTGGACCGGATTGATAGACCTTTTTTTTCTCCCATTCCACAGTCAAGTACCCCATACTTGTCCTGACCTGCACTTTTCTTTCTGTGAGGTTTTTCAGGATAGATGCCACTGCGGCCGCGCAGGAGCCACTTCCTGAAGAAAGAGTTTCACCCACACCCCTTTCCCAGAAAAGAACGTCGATGACATCTCTTCCCAGAACCCTTATAAACTCGATATTCGTTCTGTTCGGGAAGAAAGGATGAGATTCGATCTCTCGTCCGATCTGATGCCATTCGATGCGGGCAGGAAAACGGTCGACAAAGATTGCGCAGTGAGGATTCCCGAGAGAGATGGCTGTTATGGGGTATATTTTTTGATTGATGGAAAGGGGATAATCGATGATTTTATCGTGAGCTGAGCCGTCATCAAAAGGGATATCCTTGGATTTCAAATGTGGAATGCCCATCTCTATCTTTATATGATAAAGGTTCTTTTTTCCTTCGATGAGTTTGCATTCTCTATGGCCTGTCGTAGTGAGGAAGATTATCTGGGGGGATCTGATTTTTTTCTGATGGTAGAGATAGGCAGCCGCGCATCTCAATCCGTTGCCCGAGATTTCGGCTTCAGTACCATCTGCATTGAATATTCTGAATTTAACGTGACCTTTCGCTTTGTCTTTGACTGAGATGAGGAGGAGACCGTCGGCTCCGACTCCTGTGTGGCGGTCACAGATTCTTCCCGCAAAAGTGCTTATATCAGGGAGGGGCTTCGACTCTGCTTCGTCGATGATCAGGAAATCATTCCCGAGTGAATGGATTTTGAAGAATTTCATTCTGGAATCTTGAGAGTTATGATGCGTTCTAAAGATTCTCCATCGCTCTCTCTCCGGATGAGCAGGATAAGCCCGTCTCCAGGTTTCAGTTTATCTATGATTTTTTCTAGATCACCTGTTTCTCTGACCTCTTGTCTGTTGGCTTCGAGGATGATATCCCCAGCTCTCAGACCCTTTTGTTCAGCCTCGCTGTAACGGCGGACTTCGGTAATAAGGACTCCTTCCTGAGTTTGATATCCATAGCGTCGTGCGATGCGAGGAGTCATAGTCGTTACAGAGATTCCTAAATCCTTACCAGATGAGGTTGAAGCTTGTTCGACTTCTTCTCCGGTCGATAATTCCTCGAGTTTCGCAGTGAGAATCTTTTCTTTCCCATCTCTAATGATTTTGATATCGACCTTTGTCCCTGGTGCGGCATCCGCAATTTTGAATGATAATTCGTGTGAATTCTTGATAGGCTGGCTGTCAAACTCAACGATGACATCGTAACGTTCGAGTCCGGCCTTATCCGCGGGTGTTCCAGGCGCAACTTGGGTGATAAAAGCTCCCCTCCTTGATTTTAATTTCAAAACTTGTCTTTCTTCTTCAGTGAGGTCCTGGGGGACTACTCCGAGATATCCTCTGACCACTTTACCCTTTTCCTGGAGTTGGTTAACGACTTTCCTTGCCAGGTTGGAAGGAATGGCAAACCCGATGCCGATACTTCCTCCCGTGGGAGAAGCAATCATGCTGGTGATTCCGATAACCTCCCCTTTCATGTTAACCAGTGGGCCTCCGCTGTTTCCACGGTTAATGGCCGCATCGGTCTGGATGAAGTCCTGATAAGAGGGAGCATTCGAGCTCTGGAGAAGCTGTCTTCCTTTGGCACTGACTATTCCTGCAGAGACTGTGTGCTCAAAACCCAGGGGATTGCCGATGGCTAAAACCCATTCTCCAATTCTGACCCGACCAGAATCACCCAGTTCGGCATACGGAAGGTTTTTATCCGCGATCTTCAATAAAGCTAAATCCGTTGGAGGGTCTGTCCCGATAACTTCGGCTTTATATTCTTTCTCCTGAAGAGAATAAATGGTCACTTTTTCGGCGCTTTCCACGAGATGATTGTTGGTCAGGATGTACCCATCTGTGCTGATGAAGAATCCCGTGCCTCTGACTTCAGAACGGAATTCTCTCTCTCTTCCTCGAGGGGTTCCGAAGAATCTATCCCAGAAATCATCCCCCCAGTCATCGAAGAAACCGGCGACTCTTCTTTTTTCAACCCTTTCTGCACTGATTCTCACAACAGCTGGGCCGACCAAATCCGCAACCCTGACAAAATCTAGGTCTGGCTTTGCCTGAGCAGTTGGAGAGGCATAAAGAAAGGATGTGGATGATGGGGATTCATTTAAGAAGCTTTTCGGCATATCTCTTTCAGGCAGATAGACGAATATATAGCCTGCTAATAAAATGCCCAAGAAGAAGCTAACAAGAGCAACTAAAGCAGTTTTTTTCATTTCCTATCCTCCGTTCATTAATACTTTAAAATAGCATACTCGTAGGAAAAATTCAATCGGCCTACTTATTGTAAACTCAATAGTTAGCAAAAAGTTGCATTAAAAATGCAATGGAGATATTATCTCATGAGTCGAGGAGATTTTTGTGTATAAAGGCTTTTTAATCGTTTTCGAAGGAATAGATGGAGCGGGGAAGTCAACTCAGGCTGAGGTTCTCATGAAAACGCTTCGGGAGAAAGGATTTAATGTTGTCTATTTCCGCGAACCATCTAAGGGAAAATGGGGTCGTGAGATAAAAATGAAGGCGGCTCATCCGGATTCGCTTTCCCCTGAAGAAGAATTGGAGCTGTTCCTGAAAGATAGAAAGGAAAATGTGGAGAAAAACCTGAAACCTGCCCTTAGGGAAAAGAAGATCGTCATTCTCGATAGGTATTATTTTTCCACGATTGCCTATCAAGGAGCGAAAGGGATAGATCAGGAGCGGATAAAGAGAATGAATGAAGTATTTGTGGTCGAACCTGACTTGGTGTTCATCCTTGATGTGAACCCCCAGGAGGGCTTAGACCGAATCAAGAATCGAAGGAAGAAAGACAAGCTATTCGAGCGAGCAGAGTATCTAGTCAGGGTCCGGGAAATTTTCAGGGGTTTCCAGGGAGAAAAATTCATACACGTAGATGCCTCGACACCAAAGAAAAAGATCAGTGCACAAATCGAAAAAACCACACTTGATTTCCTCAACAGAGTCACGCGACTCTAGTCATTAGGGCTCAAATCTGGTATATTTTATTCTATGGGACTGAATAAGAAGTTCACGATTCGGATACGCAAAACAAAAAGGCCGGCTCGGCAGCAAGTCGTGGAAGTCCCCCAAATCAGAGCAGCTAAAAAACCTGCTAAGCGGAGAATCCTCAGAGCGTTTTTCCTGTTTGTCCTTTTTTCTGCAGCCTGCTTTTTTGGAGCCGTTCTCGGGACATTCATGGCCCTTCGGCAGAGTCTTCCGTCTGTTTCCGAATTGGAAGAGTATGAACCCAACATCATTACCTCTATCTTTGCGGATGATGGAGAAGTCATCGGAGAATATGCATTAGAAAAGAGAATTGAAGTTCCTCTTGAGGTCATTCCTGATGTCCTCTTAAATGCTATTATCGCCACAGAAGACGCCAGGTTTTACACTCACGACGGCCTTGATTGGCGTGGTGTTATGCGTTCATTATGGGAAGATATCAAGATAAAACTGCGAAGGGAAGGAAGAAAGCTTCATGGGGCAAGCACCATCACCATGCAGCTGGCCACAGATCTCTATTTCACCCGCCGGCAAACTATTCGCCGGAAGCTGAAGGAAATCATGCTTGCCCTACAGATCGAGAAAAATTACACCAAGCGGCAGATCCTGACTATGTACTGTAACCAATTCAACCTCGGAGGCGGAGCCCACGGAGTCGAATCCGCCTCTCAGCTGTATTTTGGGAAGACTGTTTCGGAATTGAACCTGGAGGAAGCGGCGATGATCGCCGGGATTCTGAGGGGGCCGGCTGTTTATGACCCCTATAAATATCCTGAGAATGCTCTTGGCCGCCGTAACCATGTGCTCGACCGCATGGTTGCAGAAGGGTATTTGACTCCTGCTGAGGCTGAAGAAGCCAAGGCCAAGCCGCTCAATGTGCTTCCCCGCCACAGAGAAACTTCTGAATTCGCCGCTTATTTCAAGGAGGAAGTCCGCAGATATCTGATGGAGAATTATGGAGATGCCGCTGTTTACCGAAAAGGGATAAAGGTCTACACCACCTTGGATCCTTCTTACCAGAGATATGCGGAAGAAGAGCTCCTGAGCTGGCTCAGAGTGTTGGATAAAAGACAGGGCTGGAGAGATGATAAGCGGAATTTACTGGAAGAGGGCCTCGAATCGCTCGAAGAATTGGATGCCAGCTCGCTCGAGAACTGGCCGCCATTTAGCTGGATGAAGCCGTTGTTGGGAGAGAGAGATGTTGTTGAAGCTCTCGTTTTATCGGTCGAGAGTGAAGAAGCAATCGTAAAAGTGAAGGATTATACGGGGACTTTGAAGATCGATGATTACACGAAAGAATGGACGAAGTCCGAAAGCCTGGAAAACATCATCAAAGAAGGGGATGTGATCCACATCAGGGTCAATTCAATCGATGAGGAAAACAAAGGACTTCTTGTTTCACTGGACCAGGAACCCCTCCTCGAGTGCGCCTTTCTGGCCATCGAGCCTCAAACCGGCCAGATCAAAGCCATGGTGGGCGGATATTCTTTCCGCAGGAGCGAATGGAATAACGCGACACAGGCCTTACGGCAGGTCGGCTCAGCCATAAAACCTCTTTTATACACCGCAGCCCTGGATAGTCGGCTGTTCACTCCTGCCAGCGTGATCATCGACGAACCCACTGATTTCTACGACAAATGGTCAGAACAACCTTATGCACCGAGCAATTATGATAATAGATACAAGGGAGTCGTGACAGTCCGGAGAGGCCTGGAGCAATCAAGGAATATAGTGACGGTCAAACTTCTTGAATCCATCTCTCCCCAGAAAGGTGTTGAATACATTCGTAAATTCGGGATTACTTCTTCCTCTGTGTACCCCTATCTTTCCCTGGCGTTGGGAGCTCCGGAAGTGCGTTTGATAGAAATGGTTTCCGCGTATTCCACTTTTCCCAATAAAGGCGTGCGGGCAAAACCATATTTCATCACCCGCATCGAAGACAAAGACGGGAACATCTTAGAAGAAGCCAGTGTCGAATCGGAAGAGGTGATTTCTCCCCAGATTGCCTACATGATGACCTATTTGCTCCGGGGAGCGATAGAGAATCCAGGAGGAACGGGTTGGCAGGCCAAGAGATTAGACTGGCCCTTAGCTGGAAAAACAGGGACAACAGATAATTTTTCTGATGCCTGGTATCTCGGCTTTTCTCCATCTCTTTGTGCGGGCGTCTGGGTTGGACATCAGACAAAAATGACTATAGGAGAGCGGCAGTCTGGAGCTGTTGCCGCCCAACCTCCGTGGGTGGAATTTTTCGAGAAAGTCATAAGAGATAAAAAAAGAAAAGCAGAAGAAGAGAGAAAAGCAGTGGAAAATGTAATCGCTGAAGCGTTAGGAAGGAATTTCGGAGAAGAACAAAAAGAAGATGAAGAAAAGCCTCTTGTTATCGAGGAATTTGAAGTCCCCCCGGGTCTCTTATTCGTGGAGATTGATATCAAGACAGGTCTGCTCGCAACTCCTGATTGCCTCTATCCTTTTAAGGAAGTTTTCTTCCCCAACACAGAGCCTGACAGATGGTGTTCGCTCGAAGATCATTTGAGGGTTCTTGATTATTATGAAAAGCTCAATATAAGACAACCCTGATAACTTAAAGAAAAGGGGGAGATTTCATTTTTTATCGAGTCCATTTTTGATTTATTATTTCACATGTATCTAGTAACCAATCCTGCATACGGATCTGTCAAAACTGGATTAAAGAGGTGAAACGCTGTCTTTATTTTTTCTTCCTGACACTGCGGGAGCCTGAGGATGAGCGGGAAGAACGAGAGGACGAAGAGGATCTCCGTGCAGAGGATGAGGATGACCTGGACCTCGAGGAAGAGCTGATTCTTTTTGATGATGAGCTGCTGGAACTTCTTTGAGATGAGGAAGTGATTCTTGCCGACCGGCTGCTCTTCGAGGTGCCGCTGGTGATGCGGTTGATAAGAGAGCTCGATTTTCTAGTCTTAATTTTTCTCGGGTAATTCTTTACACTGATTTCAGGCGAGGGCGGATACCCGTAGGCGCTTTTTTTAACAGCCTTTTTAGCAGAACTGGCGCTCGATTCTTTTCCCTTAATACTTTGTGCTGGGCTTGATTTTTTATCGAGGATTTTTCTCTCACCAGAAGCTTTTGAATCTAATGATTCCTTTTTGTCTGTCCTTCTCACATCTACAGATTCAGGTTCCCTGATAGTGGATTGACTCAATCTCTTCGTCTCTCCACCTTCAGGCGGCCTTTCGATTTTCTTGAGCATGAGCTTTTGGCCTTCGAGTCTTTCTGCAGAAACCTTGCTCTTTGTTGGCCTGAGGGATGGATTTTCGTTCGAAAGGCTGATTCTGCCCAGCTTTCTAACAGATTCTTCACTCAATGCAACTCGGGAAACGTTTCGCGCTTTGAGCTGATTTTTGTGGATCACAGTCAGAATTTTAGAACGGTAAGGGTAGGCTGAGTCTCTGTATCGGGGGTAATAAACATTGTTGAGTATGACACCCGGATAGCCATAGTAGCTTAAAGGCACCCAACCGAAGTAATCATATCCCCAGTACCAGCTGACCCAGGCCGGTCCCCATAGGGTTGTGGGAATCCAGTACCATCCAAGTCCATACCGCCAGTGCCACCTGCCGTAGTGGTAAGTGCACCAGCCCCAGGGTTCATAAGGAATCCACGTCCAGCCAGCGAGAGACATCCATGTCCATCGGCCGTAGAAATACGGACGCCAGGCTGTGTCAACACCCCCTGGAACCCAAACATAGCCGTAAGGAGCGATGTAGACCCAATCGCCATATTCAGCCAGCTCATACTCAAAATCTTCCAGTTCTTCAGGGAGGTATTTCTTAGCGAGATGTTTCCGAATCTCGGAATCTCTGTGAGCACTCCATTTGTCGAAACTGTCCTCAGCCACAGCAGCGAATTCTGTGGGACGGGAGGTAAAATGGGCATTGGAGACTTCGAGTCTTTGCTCGTTTTTGATCAAGACTGAGCCTGTTTCCCCAGCGGCTTCCACCATGCCGTCGAAAACGAATATCTCAGTTTCACGGTTCTGCCTCACATCTATTCTGTACAATCCAGCATCCAGAACATAGACAGAGACATCTGAGGTATGGATTTCAATGTTCTTCTCTTCTTCTAAAGACTCCACATGAAAGTAAGCGTTTCCTGCCCAGATGCGAACTCGCACGAGCTCATACCCCTTTTTCGGCAGGTTCATGAAATCAATTTTTGTTTCTTTGTCCAGCCTGACATAGTTTCCATTTCCAAGATAAATTTCTGCCCGTCCATCAGTCGTTCCCAACCTGTCTCCCTCACTGATCGGCATGTTCACCACGGCTTCTTCATAGCCGAGGTCCGCCGCTTTCTGGATGTATGTGCTTCCTGTCAGGAAACTGAGTCTTGCGAATGAGTTGTTTGTGTATTCTGTCTCTTCGGCAAGCAATGGAGATAGAAAAATTAGAAGTGCTGAAAAAAATACGGCTATTTTTTTCATTTTTCTTCTCCTTTTATCTCTTTTAAGTATATCACATCATACTATTATGCAAATACTATGCCAATTCTTCTCCCCATAAGCCTGTTGGTTTTGGGGATAATTTATGTCCTTATAAGATGACGGATGTCAGAAGATGGGGACGTTTCCTCAGAAAAAAGAGGACAGGCCCCTTTTTTGGGGATTGTTCCTTTTAGTCATTATTTCTAAAAAGAAGAGGGGCTATCCCCCTTCTTAATAAAAAGGTGGGCTGTTATTTATGCTCGGTAATTAGGCAACACTTTTGGTGATGATAGTGAAGATAAAAGTGTCATTGCGAGCGAAGCGTGGCAATCTCATATAATAAAATGGAGTCATTAAGGAAAAAAGATATTCATTTTTATGGGACTGCCAAGCCTGTTCCGAGCAAAGCGAAGGAATCCCCCCGCAATGACACTTTTTTCTAAGGTGTCCCCTTGGGAACGTCCCCTAAAAGTTGGGGAACGTCCCCTAAAATTTCCAGAACTGCTTTTGGGTTTCGAAAACCGGATCCAGTTCCTTTTCAGTGATAGGGGATATTTCTTTCCCAATCTCCGGTTTTTTCCCCTCTCCCGCAAGTTGCATCAGGACATTTTTGACGCCTTCCTGGAGTCCTTGCGGGTCATAGCCTCCTTCGAGAGTGAAAAGAATCCTGTCCTTGGAGAATTTCTGGGCCAAAGTCATGAGTTCTGAAGTGAGCGCCCCGAATCCTTCACTGCTGATCAGCATCCCTCCCAATGGGTCGGCTTTATAAATATCAAAACCTGCGGAGACGAGGATGAATTCTGGCTTGTAGCCTGCCGCGATAGGCGAGAGGATTTCTCTGAATATATAGATATAGTCTTCGTCTGTTTTTCCTCCAGAGAGCGGGACGTTGACCGTATAACCCTCTCCCTTGTCCTGACCGGTCTCATCCCAGTATCCTGTTCCGGGGTAATGGGGGAATTGATGCGTGGAGAAATAGAGAATATCTTCCCGGTCGTAGAAAGAGTGCTGGGTTCCGTTTCCATGGTGGAGGTCCCAGTCGATAATCAAGATGCGTTTGATACCGAATTTTTTGACCAGGTACTCAGCGCCAACGGCCACATTGTTGAAGAGACAGAAGCCCATGGCCCGTGAGGCTTCGGCATGATGGCCAGGTGGTCTGACGAGGGCAAAGCCGTTCTGGATTTTTCCATCCATGACGAGTTCTATCGCTTTCAGGAGTCCACCGGCTGCAAGAAGGGCAACCTCATACGAACGGGCAGAAGTGGCAGTGTCAGGGTCGAGCTGAACTCTTCCTGTTCCTGAAGTCTCTTTTATGGATTCTATGTAGGATGAGGTGTGAACCATCTGGATTTCGTTTTCTTCGGCCGGACGGGGTTCGACCTCCGTATAAGGGAAGGGAATGTCTTTTTCCACCATGCGGTAGATGGCTTCTATCCTCCGGGGATTTTCCACATGGAAAGCCCCCATATCATGTTCCATGTACCGCCAATCCTTGACAATTCCTGTTTTCAAGCGGGCCTCCTTTCTTTAAAAAACGCACTCAATTTATCAGGCGAAGGCTTGGGTGTCATGAGGCTGACTCCGATCAGGAGAGCGAGGGAGCAGAGGAGAGCCGGGTAGATGGCTGGAACGCCTAATGGAAAGTGACCCTGGATTTTATTGATGACTTCCCAGACAACGGTTGTCGTCAGCCCACCCAGAATGGACAGGACTCCGCCCTGGACAGTGGCTCTTTTCCAGAAAAACACCGCGATCAAAGCGGGAGTGATTCCAGCTCCGTAAACCGTGTAAGCGGCGTAGGCCGCGTCCAGGATCCGGGGAAAAAAGGAGATCAGTGAATAGGATATAAAGCCCAAGACAATAACCGTTAGTCTTGAGTAGAGGATCATCTTTTTATCCGCTAAGTCTGGATTGATGAACCTCTGGTAAATATCCCTGATGACATTCGTCGCTGGAACCAGAAGAAAGCTGTTCGCCGTGGAGATGATGATGGCCATAATGGCGATCAGGAGTAAACAGCCCACGATAACGGGCACTCCCTTATGAGCCACGAGAAGAATGATCTTTCCCGCTTCTTTGGCCTCAAGGCCCTTGAAATAGCTGCTCCCGATGACAGCCAGACTCTGCAAGGCAACGCCGAGGAGGATGACTCCCACCACCCAGCCCACAACAGATTTTTTTGCTTCTTTCTCATCCCTTGCCGAGAAAAAGCGCTGATAGGTGTTGGCCATGCCCAGAGCCAGAAGGAATGTCGGGAAGAAATACCCCATGGCCTGAGTCAAGGTCATATTCCCCAGGAAAGGGTGGCTTCTGGGTGTGACGTTGGCTACGATATAATCCATCCCTCCCACGTGCTGGATGAGAAAAGGAAGAGCGAAGAAGATTCCCGTGATCATGATAATTCCGTTGAAAATATCCAGGTAGGCGACCGAGATCATGCCAGCCAGCAGCGTGTAAGTGATGACAAAGACGGCCACAATAATGATTCCGGATTTGATGGAGATTTTTCCCTCTGTGATGATGTTCAGCGCCCAGCCTCCTCCCCGGAACTGGTAGCTGACAATTGTTAGATAGGCAATTATCGTGGCGATTGTGGCCAGGATCCGGGCCCATTTGTTGTACCTGGCTTCCAGGATGTCCGGGACGGTGAACTGACCGAATCTCCTGACTCTGGCGGCAATAAAGAAGACGATGATGATGCCCAGCCAGCCCCCGCTGCTTCCGATGAGAGACGAATAGCCATGGTTATAGCTGAGGTCGGAGACACTGAAGATATCCCCCGAGCCGATCCAGGTCGCAAGCAGAGTCCCGACTAGGACAGGGGCTGTCAGAGTCCTTCCCGCAACCAGGAAGTCTTCCTTTTTTTTCAGGCGTTTAGTCAGCCTGAGCCCGAAGAAAAAGAGAATAATGAGGTAACCCAGGATGCTGAACAGATAGACCATTTTTTTTCTTCTTTCTTTTTATTTTTTATAGAGAATTCAATTTAATTATCTGGACCATTCTGTTCATTCTGAACTGATAATCCGTTTTCAAAGCCAAGCTTTCGTGTTCGGATAATTAAGCTTGAATTTTTTTCTTTTCAGGGAAGAATTTTTCCAATTCCTCAGGCTTCGGTTTTTTTGTCAACAGGCTGACGATAATTAGAGAGCCCAAAGATATAGCCAGTGCAGGGTAGATAATAGGGATTCCCCAGGGATCTCCATCAGGTGCTATCTCAGGCGGAAGAACTGAAGACAAGACTTTGAGAGCGATGCAGATCGCAGTCCCAGAAATGATTGAAGCCAGTCCTCCGGCTTTCGTTGTTCTTTTCCAGGCCAAGGCGGCGATGAGAGCGGGTGTAATCGCGACTCCATAAATTGTATACGCAAAGTATGCCATATCGAGCACTGAGGTCAATCTCATAGCAATGAAAAAGGCTATGAGGCCGATAACGACGACGAATACTTTTTGCAGAGCCACCATGACGTTCTGCTGAGGCTCGGTTTTTTTAAATCGCTGATAGATATCGCGCATGATGGTTGTCGTCGGGGAAAGGAGGTAATTCATGCCAGTGGAGATGACCACAGCACAGGCTGCGCCCAAAAGGAGAACTCCCACCGGAGCAGGGACCAGGCTTTTGGCGGCCATGAGCACGACTTTGCCGCCTTCCTTGGGAATTGTCAGGTCGAGCTGATCCTTGAATTTGCTGTAAGCGAAAACAGCAATGATAACGACGACAGTTTCCACGAATACAGTGCCGATAGTCCAAAGGAGAACAGCTTTTTTCGCATCTCTGGGAGTTTTGGCGCTGTAGAATTTCTGGTACATGCTCTGGACTCCCATGAGAAGAAGCATGGTGGCCAGAAAGAACCCGCCGACTTTTAGAAAAGGATGCGCTCCGAACTGTTCGTTGACCACAGAAAAATATCCTGGATCGAGCGCTTGAGTGGCCTGCGGGAATCCGCCAGCAGCAAGATAAACAAAAGGAGTTGCCAGTAAACAGGCAAGCACGATGATGATACCGTTGGGTAAATCCGTGTAAGCGATGGCAATCATTCCACCCAGAGCGGTGAAGAGGATAACGAAAACGGCTGCGATGATGGTTCCTACAGAACTGGCAATAGCGCCGTCAGTGGCCACGTTGAGGATGAAACCTCCAGCCACAAACTGGTAGGAAACGATGGCTGTAAAGGAGATGATAAGAGCGATGGCTCCGACCAGCCTGGCAGTTGGCCCATACCGGACTTCGAGGATATCTCCGATCGTGTACTCGCCGAATGTCCGGATTTTTCCTGCAAGAAAGTAGATAACGACAATACCTACCCAGGCACCTGCCGCCATCCAGAGAGCGGAGAAACCCGCTTTGGATGCAAATTCAGCGCCGGCGATAAAAGTCCCCGAGCCGATCCAGGTGCAGATCAGCGTGAAAACCATGACTCCGGTCTTCAGGCTTCGGCCTGCAACCATGAAGTCTTCCTGACTTTTAACGCGTCTGGCCCTGTAGAAGTTAAACCCGGTTAGAACGAGAAGATAAGCAAGGATTATCCAAAGATAAATAGACATGAATTCCTCCTTTTTCCTTTTTTAATCCTAAGACTTAGACGCAACCTCTTTATCCTGATCCGATGTGAGTCAGTCTGAGAGTATTTTTGAGTCCATCTTCGGTTTCTCGGCCCATTTGAATTTATCAGGAAATCTTCTTAATAATATCCAGTTGCTTATCTAAATCAAGCGATTTTTAGCTCGCCTTTTTCTCTTTTTGCTCAAGTTTTATGGAATAGAGGCTGGTGATATTCGGCTCAGCCATGGTTGTTCCGTGGATATAATCGGCCACTTCCATAGTCTTGGTGTTATGAGTAATGGTGATGAACTGTGTTTGCTCTTTGAATTTTTTCATCAGCTCTAAAAACCGCGCCAGATTGACTTCGTCAAGAGCCGCATCCACTTCATCCAGTACACAGAATGGAGTGGGTTTATACCGGAAGAGTGCGAAGAAAAAGGCCAGACTCGTCAGGCTCTTTTCCCCTCCAGAAAGAAGAGAGAGAGTCTGCAATTTTTTGCCCGGGGGTTGAGCTTTGATTTCTATTCCACTGTCTAAAGGATGGCTCTCATCCGAAAGAGAGAGCGCAGCTGTGCCTCCGTTGAACAGGATAGAGAAAACATCCTGGAAATGCGAGTTGACCTCTGTCAGAGCTTTCAGGAACTGAGTTTTGCTTTCCCGGTCGATTTTCTTGATGGCCTCGTGTGTTGTATCTATGGATTCCCGCAGGTCTTTTTTCTGCTGGATGAGAAAATCAAAGCGTTTTTTCTGGATCGTGTATTCTTCCTCTGCCATCAAGTTGACAGATTTGAATTTCTGAAGCTTCTCTTCGAAACCTGCCAGTTTTTCCTCGATTTTCGTATCCGGAACCTTTTCCTCTGGAATTTCCTCTTTGACTTCCTGGAGAGTTTTTTTAAGGTCCTGCCAGCAGCTCTCTTCAAGATTCACCAGGTCTCTGTCCGTCTCCGCTTTACTGATTTCCCGTTTGACTCGCTCTTCTTTTCGGGCCTCGCTTTCTTCTCTCAGTTGTTCTATTTTATCTTCCAGGTCATTTTGCTCTGTTTTCAGCTTCTGCAGGAGAGATTCGTTCTGAACGAGTGTCTTTTCTTTTTTTCCCCGCTCTTTTTCGAGCTCTTTCACTTTATCTGATATATCTTTAATGGTTTCTTTAGCCTGGACTTTGTCCATCTCGCAGTTCTGGATTTCTTCCTGAAGAGAATTCTCCTTACTGACGAGGTTTTCCTGCCTGCCTTTCAGTGTTTTGAGCCTGTGTTCCAGGTTGTTGATTTTTTCATCGAGAAGGTCAAGACCAGCCTTCAGTTCAAAAAAATCTTTCTTTTTCTGTCCGTTCTTCTCCTGCTGCCGTGCGATTTCCTTTTCTTCTTTCTCCAGTTTTTCCTTGAGTGTGTTTTCTTCCTCTCTTAATTTTTCAAGAGAAAGGGAATCTTTTTTTTGGGCCAATCTCTCTCTGTCAGTGCCTAAGGCCTTTATCTCGTTATTCAAGATTTCGATATTGGCTTTGATTTTCTCTGTCTCTGTTTGGTCATATTTTTTTTCTTTTTCGATTTCTTCAATCTTTCTATCCAGCTGATCGATGATTGTGAGTTTATCCTCGATCTCTATTTCCAGCTTTTGTTTTTTCTCGTTGTTTTCTTCAAATTCCAAGCTGAGAGGCTTGACCTTTTTCTCGATCTGCCCGAGCCGCTCTTCTATCTTCTTTATCTCATGTCCGAGAGTGAAAATTCCTTCTGTTTTCTGTCCCGATTTCAACAGGCCGGAGGAGAACAACAGGTCTCCTTGAGGAGTGATGTAGTTCAAAGAAGGGTAGAGGAGCCAGAGCTGGATAGCGCTCTCAATTCCTTTTACAACCGCCGCTTCCTGAAGATGGATGCGGTCTTTGATTTTTGGGTCCGGCTTGAGATAGGACGTGAAAAATCCCAACACACGAGGGTCTTCATAGATTTTTGGTGGAATTTCCTCTTTTTTTTGAGGGGAGAGGAGGATAAAGTTTCCTCGTAATTTTTTCTCGTTTAAAGTTTTCAATAAATCTTGAGCCGGAATGAGTGTCGCTTTGGCCTCATCTTTCCAGAAAACATCGATCAAGGGCGCATGTTCAGCATCTGCTTCGATGGAGTCGGCCAGGATGCCCAGAGTTCCGGGGATGTCCTCAGAAATACCGGCGTCTCTTTCTTTTTGCTCCAGTTTTTTAAGTGCCTGAAGGTGATGAGTTTCCTCCTCAGTTTTGGCCTTTAAACTGGAGATCTTGTTTTGAAGGTTGTCGATAGAGGAAAGAATCCCATCCAGTTCCTCTTGATGGGCAGTGAGTGCTTTTTTCTTCTCATCCATGGACTCCTGAGTTTGGTGGAGTTCTTTCCTTTTCTGCTCCAGCATGCTGGTTTTTTGCTCCAGAAGGGAACGCTCATTCGCGAGCTGCTCCCTGAGTTTTTCGTCCTGACGAACGATTAATTCAACTTCTTTTTCGATTCTCACGTTTTCATTCTTTATTTCTGTGTGTTCAGAGAGCTTCTGGAAGTATTCATTCCTCATGGCTTCCAGAGTGTTTCCCCTGTCTTCCAATTCTTCCTGAAATTCTTGATTTTCCTTATCAGCTTGACTGAGAGCTTTTTGCTTTTCAGAAAAAGTATGGCGTGTATTCTCAATCTCCTTGTCGACTTCGGTGATTTCCTGGGATATCTGAAGCTTCTCCTGTTTAACCTCTTCTAAGTTTGTGAGCGCTCTTTTCTCCTGCTCTTGGACAAACTCGGCTCTTTTCGCTTCCTTGTCTTTATCCGTCTCCAACTGGGAATGCTGAGACCTGAGTGCAAACAGGTTTTTCTGGCTGTCTTTGATTGATTGCTCAAAGTCCCAGACTTCCTTTCTCTTGATGGCCAGGTTTTTTTCTTCCGCTTTAAGGAGAGAGACGGCCTCTTTTTCCTGACTCATGCATGTCTCATACTGGTGCGTGATATCATGCAGGCTCTCTTCGACTTGTAAGATTTTTTTTCTGTAATGGAGAGAGGTGAGCTGCCTGATTTTTTCTCTCAATTGTCGGTATTTGATCGCCGCATTCGCCTGCCTCTTCAGCGAGTTCTTTGCTCTCGATACCTCGGAGATGATGTCTTCCAGCCTGGTCAGGTTTAGCTCGCTGATTTCCAGTTTATTCTGAGCCTGTCTTTTCTTGGTTTTGTAATACGCTGTTCCCGCAGCTTCTTCTAAAAGCAGCCTTTTCTCCACTGGCTTGGATGTGAGAAAGAGTCCGATCTGACCCTGCTCTATGACGAAATATTCTCTTTCAGCAATGGATCGATTCCATAAAGCATCCTGTATGTCTTTCAGCCTGACTATTTTTCCGCCCATCCTGTATTCACTCTCACCTGAGCGGAAAACGCGGTGGTTGATGATCAGTTCTTCGCTCTCATCAGCCAGGAAAAGAGCGACATCCGCCATCCCTAGCGCTGGTCTTTGTGTGTTTCCGTTGAAGATGATGTCTTCGCTTCTCTCTCCCTTCAGGGACTTTGCTCTCTGCCCGCCAAGAACCCAGAGGAGAGCATCGACAATGTTGCTTTTGCCGGTACCGTTAGGCCCGATGATGGCTGTAATGCCGGAGTGAAAGATGATCTTGGTTCGTTCGGGGAATGATTTGAATCCTTGGAGTTCTATCTTTTTTATGAACATATTGTGGACTTCGGCTCTCCTTGACAGCTCTAAACGATATTCTGGATTTTATCTGTTCAAGGAATAGCTATTTTACCCGATTTAAATGGATTGTCAAAGAATTAGTATATGGGGACGTTCCCCAAGGTACCACCTTAGCTCATTAACCTCTCCCTCTCCATTTTAGCCAATCGTGTATAAAACAATGTTATTCGGATGAACTTATTGGGCTAAGGTGGTACCTTGGGGAACGTCCCCTAAGATCTAAGATCTAAGATTCTTGTAAAGAACTGAATATCAATTTCTGAAGATTTTTGACGAACTCAATCTTTTCAGGTTTAGAAGGATTCGCCTTCTCAAAAGTCAGAGGGGGCAAAAACTCGACAATCAGATGAGGCTTTACATATTTTTTATTTTTGAAGAAGCGGCTAAACCGTTTTATGGCTTTGAAGGGAAAAAATCTGTGGGCCACATACTGCCAGTATGTTCTTTTTGTGATCATAGGTGCTTCTTTCACAATGCTCGGGACAATTTTTACTATTTTGCCTCGCTGGAAAAGGTGGCTGGCCAGGGTGGGAACGATAGTCTGGTACACGGGATTTTCAACTGTCTTGTGTGTTCGTCCTCCACTCGGTGCGATCGCAATGGGTATGTCGTTATCAAGGCTCTTTATGCACTCCAGGTAGGCCTGTCTATTGGTTTTGCGTTTTCTGAGCCTGTCTTCCTCTGAGGCCGGATCAAACAAATCAACATGTATGATTTTCAATCTGTTTGCTTGGGCAATCGCGTATTTTGTCACAATATTGATAAATTTGGAGTACCACAGTTTTATCCAAAGGCTTTTTCGCGCCTTTTTTTGAAACCTGGGCGGGAAGATTGCGTTCTCTACCTCTTTGTACAGTTCAGTGAAATATTCCGGGCTGGCGATTATGGTCTCAGCCAGAAATCTTATATTCGGTTTGGTTGGGGCTGCCATTCCAAAATAAATGGGTTCTCCCCGACGCGTTATATGATTATAAACATAGATTATCGGACCATTATTGGGTATATTCTCTAATCCAACGGCTTTGGGTTTTGGACAGAGAGGGAATGTTCTCACTAACGCTCTTATGTGCTTGTAAGAGAAAGTAATCATTTTCCCTGGTTCAGCATCCTTTTGAGTATTATAGCTTTTTTTTAAAGAAAAATGAAAAATATAAGCATTCCTATTTCGATATTCGTGTTGACAATTCAAGTTTTAAAGTGTAGCTTGAAGCAAAATAAATCTATTTTGGTGTGGAGGGAATGATTATGGCAGAAAACTTGGGCGTGATTAAGATTTTGCTATGGGTCGGGATTGTCCTGTTTTTCCTGTGGTTTATAATCTTCACTTTCGCTCCGCCGAGCATCCTGACCGCTCTTGAATTCATTGAGATTGAAGGTTACTTTCTCAGGATGTTTGGAATTTTACCTTTGTGCTGGGCGATTCTGTTTTTCTTTGCTTTAAAGGATCCGGTGAAAAATGCGGCGATAATCCGCTGTGGGATCATCACGGCAGATTTATTGATAATCGCGACTGTGATTTACCACTACGCTGTTGAAAGAATTCCGAGCTGGTTCAACTGGACAAGTATTCTCATTCTTTTTGTTTATTCCACATTGCTCTTCCTATTTAAGCCAAAAACTGCCTAGAAAAAGAATCGTTTAAAGACAAAGATTGAAAATAGTGCTTAACCTGTCTTCAGTTATTGACTGACCAATTTTCTCTCGGCTTTTTAATTAATAGAAGCTGAAGTTCCAGATACGCTTTTCATTCCAGCCAGATTCTTCTTTACACTCACAGCTTTAGGGTGACTGGACGAGCCGTATTCCAGAAATTAAGGAATTTCTAGGAATAATCAATGAATTTCCTTAGTGGGTGCTGATAGGCTGCACGAATCGAGAACGAGATGTCCGGGAATACGAATTAAATTTTTGAGTTCTTGAAGCCAAAGAAGGACTTGATCCTCGTGGCTACTGAATCCGATATAGAGTAGAACGTGGGCAGAAAGAGCAGTGTGAAAAAGGTCGAGGTGGTCAGCCCTCCGATGATGGCCACAGATATGGGCGCCCACATCTGTGCTCTTCGTCCGACTGCCTCAAAGAACTGGGGAAGCAGGAAGGGGAGAGCCAGCGGCATAACGCCAAAAATGGTTGTGATGGCCGTCATGATGATCGGCCGCATCCTGTCCTTGCCCCCCTGAATGATGGATTCATTCTTGCCCATCCCGGATTTGCGCAGTGTCCGGATGTGGTCGATGAGGATTATCCCGTTGTTGACAACGATCCCGAATAGAACCAGCAGGCCAAGATAGGATGTGGTATTCAGTGTGATGTTCGTGATAGTGAATATCATGGCCACACCGAACATCGCCAGCGGCACGGCCAGAATGATGGTGAAGGGAGTCACGAATGATTCGAAAAGAGAAGCCATGATGATGTAGATAAAGACCAGGGCGAGAATGATCGCCATAGTGGATTCCCCCCGGGATTCTTGAAAACGCCTCCATCCAGATCCCAGATCCCAAGAGTAGCCATCAGGGAGTTCGACAGTACTCATCGCCTGACGAACGTTGTCGGATATCTCCATCATTCCTTCCTGTTTGGTGTTGATCCGTATGTTCAATTTTGATTTTTTATTCTCCTTGCGGATAGAAGTCGATCCCATCCGGTAGGAGATATCCGTGATCGCGGATAATGGGATCCGTTTGGATTGGGTTGACAGGCTGATGTTCCGGAGGTTTTCTTCGCTGAATCCCTTCTCTCCCTGGATTTTGAGGATGATGTCGATTTCTCGATTTTCGGTCTTGAACTTACCGATAGGCCGGTCAGAAAGAGAGGAAGATATGGTTCTTGCCACCATTTGACTGCTCACGCCCGAACTTTCCGCCTTTTTGCGGTCCACCTGGACCATGATTTGTGTATCTCCACCCTCCAGGTCACTGGTTATATCCTCCACATTCGGGACTGTTCGGAGTTTTTCGATGACCATAGGGGCCAGCTCGGTCAATTTGGTGTAGTCCAGGCCGATGAGTTCCACGGTAACTCCACTGAAATGGCCGCCGCGGCCAAAGCGCTGCGCGTATTCGTAGGTGATGCCGGGTCTTACGGGCAGTAATTCCTTGAGTCTTTCCTTGATCTCGGTCACTGACGGTCCTTTATCTTCCAAAGACAGCTCGAAGGACCCGCGAAAACGACCCTGCCGCATGCCTCGGACGCCGAAATTGGTGCTCAGATGTTTTATGGCCAACTCTTCCTTGTGCTCGGAAAAAATCTTCTCGAAACCCATGAAAAGGGCCTTCATTTCTTCCAGTGTAAAACTACGCGGCATGTAGACCGAGACGTTGACCTCCCGCTCGTCGCTCCGGGCCATGTATTCTTGTTCGATGTTTTTGAGGATTTGGAAAGAGATGAAAAAAATACCCGCTGCCAGGCCGACCATAAGGAGCTTTGTTTTCCAATTCTTTATTGTGAAGTGGAGGACGCGTTCATAAAAGGAGGTCAGCTTGACCAGCCAACGGGCTTTTTCCCTGGTTTTACCGGCAAGAATACGGCTTCCCGCCAGCGGAATGAATGAGAGGGAAACGATCAGGGAGGCGATCATAGCCAGGGAGATGGTCATCGCAAAATCTTTCATGAATCGACCGAATCCTGACTGTGACACAAAGCTCAACGAAACGAACACGACCAGAGTCGAGAGTGTGGAAGCAGTAACGGCCAGAGCGACGTCACCGGCTCCCTTCAAGGACGCCTGCAGGGGGGAATATCCTTTTTCCTGGCGAAGTCGGAAGATGTTTTCCAGGACTACGACACTGTTGTCCACCAACATGCCCACTGCCATCATCAGTCCACTGAGGGAGATGATATTGATGGTGATGTCTGCGTGAAGGATAGTCCGGTAAAGATACATGAAGCTGAATGTGAACACCATGGCCATGGGGATGGCCAAGGCGATGATGATGGTACTCCGGAATTTTCTCAGGAAGAAGAGCAGGACGATAACCGCCAGAAGACCGCCGATAATTCCGGAGAGAGTGAGATCCTTGAGGCTTCTGAGGATATCCTCGGATTGGTCT
>Ga0209636_10000554_pt1 | contig 36834 bp, 38 predicted proteins | sample DeeMarSWOR152_54_FD_187464 | JGI IMG/M metagenome (GOLD analysis project Ga0209636, IMG submission 187464) | Marine sediment microbial communities from White Oak River estuary, North Carolina - WOR-1-52-54 (SPAdes) (version 2) | ecosystem: Environmental > Aquatic > Marine > Intertidal zone >... | reverse complement strand
ACATTGGACGATGTGTCTTTCTCGTAGAAGAGAGTTGTAGTATATATCCCAATCGACCTGAAGGATGCAGGCTATACCCACTAGTCTACGATGAAAACCTAAAAAAAGTGGTGATCGATCCCCTCTGTCCCTACGGTCACCTATTTAAGATTCAAAGAAACGACGCCAAAAGATTAAAGACCCTCTGCGAAAAACTCCCGCGCACTCTTTCATAGTTCATATTTGCTTGATTGCTCAAAAGAATGGCCCAACCTCTAAAACTAATGCTGGCGCAAGGTCTGATTAGCCAGCGAATCTACTTCTTCAATGTGTTTCGCTGTTCTCGGAACGAGCATGAACGATATTTTCTCAAAACTTCGCTTCAGATCCTGCACTTGCAACCACAATCTTCTAAGATTCGGATTCTTAACTTGATACTCTCCATTAAGCTGTTTTACAACAAGCTCACTATCTAGATAGCAAACAACTTCTTGACTTTCCATTTTAGAAGCAGCATCAAGAGCTGATATCAAAGCTTTATACTCAGCCTGATTGTTTGTGCCAAATCCCACATATTCAGATCCTCTCTTCAGATTTTCTCCATCATCAGTGAGAATCATAAAGGCTATCGCTGAAGGTCCAGGATTACCCCGGCAAGCACCATCAGAATACACTTTCAACCTCAACTCATTCTTCCCCTTTCCTAATCAAGTCTTCGCATTTCTGCTTTCTTTGATCGCGTGAGTCATAACTTGAATGCTGCAGAGGAGATTTAAACATATATACAGCTTGTAACAACTGACAATTATGAATCTTGAGTTAGAGTTAGAATTGGTTGCTAAGGTGATTCTGGGTTTTATATTTAGCGGAATAGTAGGTCTGGAAAGAGAAGTAAGTCTTAAGCCAGCTGGTTTAAGAACCCACATACTAGTTGGATTAGGTTCAACCCTTCTCACTATTCTATCTTTAGATGCTTTCCCAAGTTCCGACTCGTCTCGAGTAGCTGCATCAATCATTGTGGGAATAGGCTTCCTTGGAGCTGGTACAATAATAAAAACCAAGGAAAAAGTCCTAGGACTGACCACAGCGGCAAGCCTCTGGATCGTAGCTTCCATTGGCGTCGCAACCGGAGCAGAATATTACCTACTCGCGGCTGTCACCACAATTCTTGCGTTTTTGGTCCTAAAACTAGACATATTTGAGAGGACACCAAGGCTGACTCGGTAGCTTAGCCCATTTCGTTTCCAATTGAAATAAAGGCAATGCAACATGGGGGTTAACGTCATATTTGGATCCAAATATTTTGGTATGTTGAAAACATAGGGGGACGGTAGGTTTCAACGCATAGCGAAAGAGTTTAGAGCAGAAGTTCAAGTTTTTACGGAAAATAGCCGGAAGCCGCTGTAAAGGCGGATGAAGGGAAGCCGGCGAGATCGATCAAAATCTGCGGTATGCCACTAAAAGGTTTCTTGAGAAAGTTGGAAAACTAAGGGAAGATGAATCCAAATGACCTCTTCCCCATTTTTTAATCAATTGATTAAACCCAACGAAATTTCGTCCACAAGTCATAAAGCAGATATGGAATAGACAATAATCATTGTTAGAAAGAGGGACGAATAATTGGATGGTGAAAATGTAACTGTCCAAGGTAAGCTGGAGTCTATGACTCGAAAATGGTGGTTTTTTCTACTCTTCATTTTGTACCAATTCTTCCCAGCTTATGCACAGAAAGGTTATGACCCGTCAAAATGGGGAGAATTCGTTGGTCACACTCTCGAACATGCCTTCGCTTCTTCGTTGGAATGGCTGTATCCAGTCTTCAAAATTGTTCCTATAATATTAGTCATTTCAATAATCTTCCTTAGAAATAGGGCTACACGCTGGTTTGATGCTTATGTAGGAATCTCCTATGTCCTTTTTGCATTTCTGGGAAGCATCGCAGTAACTGAACAACACGGTTTGGCGATTATCACGGGCAATTTTGTTGCATTTCTGGTGATTGCGGCTTTTTGGTTTTGGGATGTCTTCGCTCAGAAAAACGACTTCACTCCTCAGAAACAACCATTGTGGAAATACTGGGTTGTTCCTTTGGCGTTTCTGGCGTTCTGGACTCCAATGAGTATGCCCTATTCGCCTATGAACCCGCCCGATTTCAATCCCATCTTCTTCTTCATAAACGGGGCTGGTCTAGCTTATTGCATGATGACACCAGTTTTTCTTGCAATACTCACACTATACCATCCAAGAATCAACACGGCAATTCTAAGAGTTACAAGCCTTGAAGGGATACTCATCGGTCTGATTAACATATACATGAACTTCTTCACAGATTTTAGGCTCTACTGGTGGAACGGCGTATTACACATACCGCTAATAACTATATCCATCTGCGGGTTGATGCTTTCATTCAAGAAGAGGGAAGACTGAGCGTGGTACAACAGAAGCAGTCTGCCCATAACAAAGTCTTGATGTTGATATATAGTGTTCTAATGTTTTTACCAATCATATTGATCTTCTTATTCTTCAACTATTACGGTCTCGACCTTCTAATGTATGCTGGATGGATACTTCTGGCGTTCAGCATTGTCATCATCTTATTGGCTGGTTACGAGTTTCAGAAGAAAGGTGGAGTGCCAGAGAGAAAACATCTTGTTTATACCACGGTTCTGGTTGATAGCGGAATCTACGCAGTTGTTCGACATCCTCAATATCTGGGCTTCATACAGTTAATCCTTGCGTTGGTTTTAATATCCCAACATTGGTTGAGTGTAATCTCTGGAGTTATAGGGTCAGTTCTTTTCTACATAGACCCCACAAGAGGGGAAGAAAAAGAGAACACAAAGAAGTTCGGTGATGACTACAGACGCTATATGGAAGAAGTTCCCAGAATAAATCTTGTTGTTGGGATTTTCAGACTGCTTAGACGAAGGAAGAGGAAAGGGTAGTGGAGATATGAATCAAGAGACAAAAGACTTGCGGGTAGAGATAAATCTAGACTATTTTAGAGAACGGTTCATTAAATACACACGAAAAGCCTTCCAGATGCTTCCCAAACTAGAAGAACCACGTATCCTTGACGTTGGTTGTGGTTCAGGTCTTTCCACCATCGAATTGGCAAAGTTGAGTGATGGTGAAGTAATAGCGATAGACATCGACCCATCTAAGTTGGATAAACTGAATAGAAAGATTGAGGAAGAAGACTTGTCAAGTCGAGTGAAGACGGTGAAATGCTCTTTGTTTGAGATAGACTTTCCAGATGAAAGTTTTGACATCATCTGGGCTGAGGGTTCAATATGGATAATTGGTTTTGAAAAAGGTCTCAAGGAATGGAGACGGTTACTAAAACCGAATGGTTTCTTGGTTGTCCATGATGAGATTAAAACTGTATCAAATAAACTCAAGAAGATACCTAGCTGTGGCTACAAACTCATAAATCATTTTTCGCTACCTGAAGATGCACATTGGACAGAATATTACAGACCTTTAGAAATTCGAATCAAAGAGCTATACACAAAATACAAGAACAACTCGGAAGCTCTTAAAATATTCAAAGAGTATCAAAATGAAATAGATATGGTGAAAAGGAAGCCTAAAGAGCATAGTTCAGCATTTTATATAATGCAGAAGTTATGAAAAGAGGGAGAGGATATAATTTCATATGGATTAAACCTTTTTAAACAAAAAAGGGAAAGTTGAGAGTCGGCTTGCCTAACCTACTCACCTTTTTCAAATAGCAAGTGGTGATGAGCATCGCCACCGATTCCGTATTGAGTGCAAGTGTAGGTGTGTAGACGCCAACCGTTCTTCTGCCATTCCTCAATCGTTTTGCCGACATCCTCATGGTGTTTAACTTCAATACATTCATATTCTTTCAACTCAACATTACCTTCGTAGCACTTCAGAATAGGCGTGCAATAAGGCTTAAATCTTGACTGGTTTAGACTTGGAAGGGGGATAATCACAATGAGAAGTTGGCAATATGCGTTGATAGCGTTGGGGGCTTTTGTATGGGCAATAGCAGTCTTTTTGATGGTAGAGGGAAACATTTTGGGAGAGCGGACTACTGGTATCGCAACCCTGTTGGGGATGGTAGGAATGTTTGTAATACTTGTCACATACATGCATGCATTGATGTTGGGGAAAGCCAAGAAGGAAACTTGAATAGGCTAAAAACCCGTCCCCCTTGCCCTTTCTTCGCTTTATTTTTCTAGGAAAGTTAAATACACGTAAAAATTCCATACGGAGATATGTGGATTAGCCGCCGCCTCTGTGTCAAATTTTTAACGTCTGAAAAGGTTCAATAAAGCGAAATTTTATTTGATATAACATTGCGGACATTGTTATCAGCAGATATCGCCACAAGCATGAAAATATAGGTGTATATAGGTTTGCAAAGTATATCTAGCGTTGAGGTTTCCGTGTATGCTTGGTAAAGAGGTTCGTGAATTCCTGCGAAAGCCGCGGGTGGCGCGGTTAGCAACAATAGGATCTGACGGTTATCCACATGTTGTTCCTATCTATTTCATGCTCGATGGCAATTATATCCTATTCGGGAGCGACAGAGACAACCGTAAGGTGAGGAATGCTCTGACAAATCCGAAAGGAGCTGTAGTCGTGGGCGGCGAACCAGCAACCGATGAAGCGGGTTACATGATACAAGGTGACTTAAGCATAGAAGATGATGAAGATCACTTTATGGCTCGTCGGATGTTGTACCGCTATGAGTCAAAAGACGAAGCAGAAAAGACCCTAGCGGCTTGGGTGAACAGTGACCTTGTAATAATTCGTCTAAGGCCTAATTTCGTCATTAGAGTTTGGTAAAGCGTGTGCACGCGATATAAATCACAGTTCGCGCTTGTCAAATCTATGGTTTGAGCGTCGCGCGCGCGGAGCTGTGTCAATTTTCTCTGCATACTCTGCATAATCATCATAATAAATCTGATTATGTATGGACGGCCACCAGACAGGAAGCTTGTTGGCGCTGAAGCGTCAACACAAGGAATAAGATCACCACTTATAGTCAGACCAGCATAAGTGATTCCAGCTGAACACCCTCCAAATCGCGGAGCATATCTCCTAACGATCTCCGAGATTCCGTTACCTAACTTTGCTCGCAACATCCGACTGTATCCTGATAGAGCCTCACTAACGGCACACGCGTGCCGGAGATATCTTAAAGCATTATGGAACATAAACTTTTAATTTCTGTTATCGGTTCAGTCAACTCAACTCTGGATGGCTTACCCATGGTTACACTGAACCTTGACAAGATTTTCAACCCTAAAAGTGTCGCTGTAATAGGAGCAAGCGACAAAGAAGGTTCTGTGGGATATATATTAATGAAGAACTTCACAGAGCTAGGTTACGAAGGAAAGGTTTACCCAGTTAACATCCGCAAAAAGGAAATCCTCGGAATCCAAGCCTACCAGACCGTAGAGGAACTACCCGAAACCGTTGACCTTGCTGTGATTGCTACACCTGCCAAAACCGTTCCCACCGTAGTGGAGCAATGTGGAAAAGCTGGAATAAAAGGCATAATAATAATTTCAGCCGGGTTCAAAGAGATCGGGGCAGAAGGAAAAGTATTAGAGAACCAAATTCTCAAAGTAAAGAAGAAATACGATCTGCGAATTATAGGGCCTAATTGTCTGGGTGTTATCCGTCCAAGCATCCATCTTAACGCAACTTTCACGAGTAGAATGCCGAAACATGGCAGCATAGCATTTATTTCTCAAAGTGGTGCTTTAGGCACGGCTATTCTTGACTGGGCTATGTACGAGAACATAGGGTTCAGTAACTTCGTTTCCATAGGCTCTATGATCGATGTGAACTTCGGCGATCTCATAGACTATTTCGGTACCGATCCGAAAACAAGAAGCATCCTAATGTACATTGAAGGAATAACTGACGCTAGGGGATTCATGAGCGCTGCGAGGCACTTCGCAAGAACAAAACCAATAATTGTTGTGAAAGCTGGCAAATTCACCGAAAGCGCAAAAGCTGCTGCTTCGCACACAGGTTCACTTACAGGTGAAGACATGATCTATGACGCAGCGTTCAAACGCGCTGGATTAGTACGTGTCGACGAAATTGCTGACCTATTCAACTCCGCTGAAGTCCTGGGAATGCAGCCCTTACCTAGAGGACCAAACCTCGCCATAATCACCAATGCAGGCGGTCCAGGGGTAATGGCCACAGACGCCTTAATCGCCCGAAAAGGAAAACTGGCAAAAATAAGTCAAAAAACAATGGAGACCCTTAACGAAATTTTACCACACTATTGGAGCAGAGGCAACCCCATCGACATTTTAGGAGACGCAAAAGCCGACAGATACAAAGCAGTAGTCAGAGCATGTCTTGAAGACGATAACGTTGACGGCCTGCTCGTTATCTACACAGGTCAAGCCGTAGGAGACCCGGTTGAAATAGCCAAAAGCATTGTAAAGACATGCAAAAACAAGAGCTACTGCAATAAGACAATTTTGACTTCATTTATGGGTTATAAGGAAACGCGAGAGGCAAACCGCATCTTCACCGAAAATAACATTCCGACATATTCCACTCCGGAACAAGCAGTCAAAACATACATCTACATGTATCATTACAAACGTAACCTTGAGCTTCTCTACGAAACACCTGAAGAGCTTCCAGTAGATGTTGTACCGCCGAAGCGTCCGCTTATGGTGATAATGAGAAATGCTGCAAAGGAAAACCGTGAAACATTAACTGAGGCAGAAGCTAAAGAATTTCTGGAACAGTATGATATTCCCACGGTCAAAACTCTGGTTGCAAAAACTGAAGATGAAGCAGCTTTTTCTGCATCACAGATAGGTTATCCAGTTGTGCTGAAAATTCTTTCACCTCAGATCCTTCACAAAAGTGACGCTGGAGGAGTTGTGCTAGACATAAAAACCGAAGCAGACCTTCGCAAATCATTCAACCTCATCATACAAAGAGCCAAAGAATACAATCCGAAAGCAGAGATTCAAGGAGTCACAGTTCAACCCATGCTCAAGAAACAAGGCTACGAGGTCATCATCGGAGCCAAGACCGATGCACTCTTCGGTCCAGTAATCTTATTCGGCATGGGCGGTATCGGAGTTGAATTTTTCAAGGACGTCACCATTGGGATTCCACCCTTAAACCAAACTTTAGCCCGAAGAATCATGGAGGAAACAAAAGTCTACCAGCTGCTCAAAGGCTACAGAAACATACTACCCGCGAACATCAAACTTCTAGAAGAAATAATGACACGATTTTCCCAGATGCTTGTAGACTTCCCCCAAATAAAGGAGGTTGACATAAACCCGTTGCTCATAGATGAAGAGAACGCTTTTGCTCTCGACGCTCGCGTAATAATCGACAAAGAACGTGTATTCGAGAAACTTAAGCCTCATGAACATTTAGTGATAAGTCCATATCCGAAAAAACATGAAGCCTTATGGAAACTCAGAGACGGACGGACGGTGCTCTTAAGACCAATAAAGCCTGAAGATGAACCATTATGGCTTGAGATGTTCAAAAACTTCTCAGAAGAATCAATACGATACAGGTTCTTCGAGATAATCAGAGACACACCTCACGAAGTCAGGGTCCGATACTGCAATATCGACTATGACCGAGAAATAGCCATCGTAGCAGAACTAACCGAAAAAGGACGCAGAAAAATTCTCGGAGTCGTCAGACTCATAAATGAACCAGACGGAAAAAACGGTGAGATAGCCTTCATAGTTGCTGACCCTTGGCAAGGCTTAGGTTTAGGAACCAAAATGGTGGACTACATGATTGAAATCTGCAAAGACAGAGGTCTTGAAAAGATTTATGGGATAATGCTGCCAGACAATCGCAGAGCAATCAGTCTGATGAGAAAGATGGGAGCTAAAATCCAATACTTGGATGACGGTACAGTGAAGGGGCTTATTGACCTGAAAGAAGAAGAGACAAAATTTCGTCCTGTGCTAGAACAAGTTGCGAACGAAAAAAAGATAGAGAAAAAGGACGCAGAGAGAGAACAAGCAGAAAAGAAAGCAGAGGCGACAGAAGAATGACCAATCCATGGAGAGACCTTTCATCAGGTCCAGATCCCCCTCATAAAATCTACACCATAGTGGAAGTGCCTAATGGATGCAGCAACAAGTACGAATTCGACTGTGAAACTGGAGTCTTCAAACTTGACCGTGTATTATATTCTGCCCTTTACTATCCAGGCGACTACGGTATAATCCCAAGAACATGGTCTATAGACGAGGACCCGCTAGATATTCTGGTGTTGACTACGAAGCCAACTTTCCCTGGTTGTGTAATGGTTGTTAAGCCCATAGGAGTGCTGACAACAGAGGATGAAGGTGGAGAAGACAACAAAATTCTAGGAGTCCCTATTGGAGATCCCAGATTTCAAGAAGTCACAGACGTAACGGACATCGCAAAGCACTTGAAGGCCGAAATCGCAGATTTTTTCTTGAACTACAAGAAACTTGAACCCAAAAAATGGGTTAGAGTCAAAGGATGGAAAGACGCAAAGGCTGCAGAAAACATAATATTATCAGCTATCCAACTCTACAATGAAAAATTTGAGAAGTAGCTCCAGAAAGAATCGTGTTTGAAAGATGAAAGTCTACATTGAAGCTTGCCAATTGATGTGGGTGAGAACCATAAACCAAATGCCTTATCAACATCTGCGAAAGCCCTAACTTTTTTCGCGGTTTTCTTCCGCAACTTCTCGTAAACTTTTGCGTTATGTGTAACATGATTTCTGTTACATATAACATATTATGCAGATGCTTGTCTTCAAAAAACTTAAAAGTGCATTCGTTTCAGAGAGTAGCTTCAAAAGGAAAAGGAGAATGTGAAGAATGAGTTCAGATGTAAAACCAACCGAGGTTTTGGATGTCAGAGGAGAAGTATGTCCATATCCAGATGTGAAGACTCAGAAGAAGGTGAAGAGCATGAAATCAGGTGAAATACTGGAGGTTCTCGTTGACTATCCATTGTCTGCCGAGCGAATACCGCCGTCAGTTGAAAAGAAGGGGCACGAGGTCCTGAAAGTCGAGAAAACAGGAACAGGCGAATGGAGAATACTGATAAAAATAAAGTAGAGAGGCATAAACTTGATAGATACATCACTGATGCTTTCTGGGTTAGTAGTGGGAATAATCTTCGGTTTTGTACTGCAACGTGGACGTTTCTGTATGAACTCAGCGTTCAGGGATATTATACTGATGAAAGAATACACGCTACTTAAGGCGGTTGCACTAGCAATTGTTGTTCAAATGATTGGTTTTCACCTCATGGCAACAATGGGATACATTCAACTATATCCGAAGACATTGTACTGGGGCGCAATGATTGTCGGCGGCTTCATCTTCGGAATTGGCATGGTTTTGGCCGCGGGTTGCGCTAGCGGAACTACCTATAGAGTGGGAGAAGGCATGATGGGTTCCTTTGTCGCATTGCTCGGTTTAATGATTGGTGGCGTTATAACCTCTGGAGGCGCTTTGATAGAGTTGAAGTCATATCTGCAACCCACTGAGGGCGCTTTGAAGGCGATAACCACAGATAACCCTGGATCTTATGTGGGCAACTCAAACCTAACATTAGCCAATGTCTTCGATTTAGATCCATGGATCTTCGTGGCGATCATAGCTATTATCATCCTAGCTGTTCTGATATGGAAACGTGGAGGCGAAGAAACCAAGGTCGAAGGAACACTTTATGAAAGAATCTTCAAGATGGGCTGGAGCTGGTGGGTTACTGGCATTACAGTAGGAATCGTTGGCATAATAGCCTTCCTAGCGTTCGAGAAATATGCTTTGGGGATTTCTGGTGGATGGTTCGGTTTTCTGAATGCTCTAGTAACTGGTGACCCTGACAAGCTAAACTGGTTCACGTTCCTAGTGATTGGTGTAGTAACAGGTGCTGCTATTGCCGCTGGCATAGCCGGTGAATTTAAGTTAAGGGCGCCAAATGCAAGGCGACTGTTACAACAGTTTATCGGTGGACTAATCATGGGCATAGGTGCAGTCATTGGGACAGCATGTAACATTGGACATATATTGAGCGGCGTACCGCAACTAGCATTAAGCAGCATACTTGGCGGAATATTCATCATTCTAGGGTGCTGGGTAACAGCATACATCATGTTCATGAGAGGATAACATGCCAACAATAGGCCTTCTCTTTTTTTCAGGACCTTATCAGTCTGAAAGTCCAGAAACAACAATTGAACTAGCAAAAGCAGCTCTGGAAAAAGGCATGAATGTTAAGATTTTCTGTTACATGGACGCTGTTAACTGTGTGAAAACAGGACAAAAGAAAGTTCCAGGCGTAATTAACATAGAAGAACAATTCAGAGAGCTAATAACAAAAGGAGCAGAAGTTCGCCTCTGCACCCTCTGCATGCTTGTAAGAGGGACAAAAGACTTCATTGAGGGCGCTAGGAGGGCTGGAACACCTGACGTTGCAGACTTGGTGGAAGAATCCGACAGAGTTCTAGTAATCTCTTAAGGAGTCGAGAAAAAATATGTCCAAAAAAATTGTTGTCATATTGAGAAAACCCCCACACGGCTCGTTATATCCAGCTGAAGGTTTGCGAGTGGCCGTTGCAGTCAGCGCATCCGAAACAAAAGTCGTTTCCATAGAAGACAGCGTATATGCGTTCCTAAAAGAAACCGATATGACACTTTACAAGCACCATCTAGACTTCTTGAAGGAAACTGAAATTCCAGTATTCATAGACAAAGACTCGCTTGAAACACGCGGATTGACCCCAGAGAATCTAGTGGACGGTGTCACAGTAGAAGAACATAGTGAGATCCTTAACACAATAGCTGAGGCTGACGCTACCCTAACATTTTAGGTGATGTTTCATGGCTAAGATACTCTATTTTGTAACAGGCATAAAGCCAATGAGTTTAAAGCTTGCTTTGGAACACAAGGACAGCGAAGTTGGAATCTGTCTGCTGCAAGACGCGGTCTACTTCGGATGTAAAGGAAAAAATGGAAACGGCACGGTAGACGAAGCGATAAAACAAAGTGTCCATGTCTTCGCAGGCAAAAAAGATGTTGAACTACGCGGCTTAAACAAGCTGATTCACTCGAAAATCAAAGTGTTAGACTACGGCGAAATAATAGACCTAGTCCTCAACTACGAAAAAATAATCAACATCTAGCTTTCCCTTTTTTCTAAAGTACGTAGTACATCACTCTTTATTTAACAAAATCGTTAGGTCACAAAACACTAATGCAGTATGTTAATGTATGTGTTGTATCAGTCATAAGAATATATTCTCAGTTTAGAGAAGAGTTCCCTTGTAAAAGACTGTAGCAGGGCACCCTAAACATTTCTCAGAAGGGTAGCAAGGCTGCTCATCGCAACGTTTTCCACAGGGGGACTTGTCCATCTTTTCATTCCAAAGTTTTACGGGAACTACCAAATCTTTTGCTGGTGTTATGACCACATTGAATTCCACATCAACAACATTCGGGTTTCTTCTCATATGATGGTTAATGCAAGATTCTACTGCCTGCAGCTTTTCGCTTACGAAGAACAGACATAAGTTGCGTCTTCCAGAAGTGATTAGTCCATTTAGGTACATTGGACAATTCTTGAAAAAATCCAAGACTTTCCATGGATCTTTAGCAGTCATTTCCACTTCTGCTATGTAAAACCTAGTGTTCTTCAAGTTTGTACCCACTACATGAGCTATTATTCCATTGTTTCTTAATCGTTTCATTCTAGTATAGATTGCAGGCTGAGACATCTTTAATTCACGTGCGATCGCACTCTGTGAGACTTCAGAATTTTCTGCAAGCAAGGAAACAATTTTTCTGTCAGTTTCGTCCAGTTTTTCCAGATCTTTCACCTTCATTAATTATCAAGTTTGAGACAGCACTTCATTTTATAGTTAATTGAAACATTGCGATTGTCTATAAAAACTTGTTGTCAAATAATTATTGAAAATAAGGAAACCAATGAATAAAAATAAAGAAAGGATTAAATATGCTTTCCTTTCTTTTATTGTTTCTCTTTGAGTCAAGGTTGAGTGAAGCTTATGTCAGAAAAACTGAAGTTTGCTTTCTATTGGGCTGCTAGTTGTGGAGGCTGCGAAATTGCGGTTTTGGACATAAACGAAAAAATCTTGGATGTTGTTGCCAAAGCAGACATAGTATTTTGGCCTGTGGCTATGGACATCAAATACAAGGACGTGGAAGCAATGCCTGACAAACACATAGATGTCTGCTTCTTCAACGGTGCCATCAGAACTGAAGAACAAGAACACATGGCTAAATTGCTCAGGCAAAAAGCCAAAGTCTTGGTGGCTTTTGGTTCCTGCGCATGTGACGGATGCGTGGTAGGCCTTGGAAACCTTTGGAACAAAGAAACGATTTTTGAACGAGCGTACTCTGAGACGCCTTCGACGAAGAATCCAGACTCTGTGATACCGAAAACTTCTCTTGCCCTCAAGGAGGGAGAGTTGAAACTACCTGAATTCTACGACACAGTTAAAACCTTGTCCCAAACTGTAGATGTGGACTATTTTCTGTCAGGTTGTCCCCCACCTGTTCCCCTCATACTTCAAGCTGTTGAAGCGATATTCAAGAACGAGCTTCCTCCAAAAAGATCTGTTTTAATGCCAAACAAATCTATCTGTGATGAATGCCCAAGGGAGAAAAAGGATAGAAAACTCACCGAAATAAAGAGGATTTATGAAATTGAAGACGATGAGAAAACATGCTTCTGGGATCAAGGAGTAATATGCATGGGCCCTGCAACAAGAGCAGGTTGCGACGCACAATGTCCAAAAGCAAACATACCTTGCACTGGCTGTAATGGTCCAGGTCCCCGTGTAACAGATCAAGGCGCCGCTATAGTAAGTGCCCTTGCGTCCATCGCAACTGACCCAAGCGTAATCAGTCAAGCTGTAGACCCGATGGGAACATTCTACAAGTACTCTCTTGCCCATTCAATCCTCCGAAGAAAGGTGATTAAAAAATGAAAGAAATCATCATAGATCCAATCACAAGGCTGGAAGGCCACGGAAAAATAACAATATTCTTGAACGACAAAGGAAACGTGGAGAACGCTTACTTGCAAGTTCCTGAACTTAGAGGTTTTGAACGGTTCTGCGAAGGAAGACGAGCTGAAGACCTGCCCATAATAACTACGAGAATCTGCGGCGTCTGCCCGGTTGCCCACCACATGGCAGGAGCAAAAGCTTGTGACGCTGCTTTCAATGTAGAACCAACAGAAACAGCTAAGAAACTGAGGGAACTCGAATATTGCGGATACTACATCTACGATCACATACTCCACTTCTACTTCCTCGGAGGCCCAGACTTCGTCGTAGGACCGGACGCCCCACCAGCAAAAAGAAACATTCTTGGAGTAATAGAAAAGGCTGGCCTAGAAATCGGCAAAGAAGTGATAAAACACAGAGCCTATGGACAAAGAATAACTGCTATTATTGGAGGCAGAGCAACCCATCCTGTGACTGCCTTGCCAGGCGGTATTTCAAAGGCCTTGTCTGAAGAGGACAGACAAGAAATCGAGAAAATGGTTAGAAGCTGTGTCGAATTCGCGAAGTTTTCACTGAAACTCTTCGGGGACATAGTTCTCAAGAACATGGATTATGTGAACTTGATCAAAAGTGAACCTTACACCCTCAAAACCTTCTACATGGGAACAGTTGACAAAAACAACAAGGTCAACTTCTATGATGGTGATGTTCGAGTCGTAGACACGCAAGGGAATGAATTTGTGAAATTCGAGCCTTCAGAATACCTAAATGTCATCGAAGAACATGTTGAACCATGGACTTACGTCAAGTTGCCTTATCTGAAAAAATTGGGGTGGAAAGGCTTAGTTGACGGTTCGGGAAGCGGAATATACAGAGTCGGACCCTTGGGAAGGCTGAACGCCGCAGATGGCATGGCGACACCTATGGCTCAGGCGGAATACGAAAGGATGTACAAGACTCTGGGAGGAAAACCGGTCCATGCCACTCTAGCCTTCCACTGGGCTCGGCTAATAGAGCTCATGTACGCAGCTGAACGGGCATTAGAATTGGTGACAGATCCAGACATAACGGGAAAAGACATTAGAAATAAGCCTGGAAAGGCTGGCGAAGGAGTTGGAATAGTCGAAGCTGCTAGGGGCACATTGATTCACCATTATATACTTGATGAAAACGCCCTGGCCAAAAAAGTCAATCTGATAGTGGCCACCACCCACAACGCACCTGGAATTTGCATGTCCATAAAGAACGCTGCAAAAGGCCTCATACGTAACGGCACCGTTAACAATGGACTGCTAAATAAGGTGGAGATGGCGTTCAGAGCTTACGATCCATGCTTTGCTTGCGCCACTCACTTCGCTATTGGGCAAATGCCTTTACAAGTAGAGATTTATGATAACAAGAAGAAGTTGCTGAACAAGTTGAGCAGGTAAGGGATCGAGAATGAACGAAACCAAAGTTGGAGTATTTTTGTCTGATTGTGGAAAGCAATTGTCTAAGATTCTGAACTTTGAAGCCTTAACAGATTACGTGAAACGCGTTCCAGGCGTAACTCTAATCGGCAGGAGCAGTGAATTCCGGCGTGGCAAAGGATTGCAGACCATTGTAGATGCTATCAAAGATGGGAAAGTAAACAGAATAGTCGTTGCGGAGAATCTGCCGAAACTGAGCGAAGTAGAAATAGCTCAAGCAGTCGAAGACGCCGGACTCAATCCTTACTTGGTTGAAGTTGTCGACCTTAAGGATCATTGCGCTTGGCCCCACAGAGACACCCCGTCAGAAGCCACGGAGAAGGCCAAAGCTATGCTTCTGGCCGCCATCGAACGAGCCAAACTTCTTGAACCCATAGGGAAACTTGAGTTCCGAGCACTCAAATCCGCATTGGTGATAGGAGGCGGCATCGCTGGCATACAAGCAGCCATAGACTTAGCTGACTTAGAATTCGAAGTGCATATAGTCGAAAAAGAACCGTTTCTCGGAGGTCTAGCTGCTCGTGCAGGAAGATTCTTTCCAACGGATGATTGCGCCATCTGCATACAGTCTCCAGCTTCTGATGTGAAGACTATAACCCACACTTCTAGGAAGTGCGTATATCGTTCCGGCTTCAGCGAGATTCCTAAGCTGGACGTACACACAAACTCAAAAGTCGTGGAAGTTGAAGGTGTTCCCGGGAACTACAAAGTTAGGATAGAGAAGAGACCAAGATATGTTGATGAAACAAAATGCGTGGGTTGCGACCTGTGCACCACTGTTTGTCCTGTAGAAGTTCCAGACCACTTCAACGCCGGACTGAAGACCCGCAAGGCCATTTACATTAACATTCCAAGCGTTTACCCACCCGCCTACGTAATTGACGGTGAAGTCTGCAAATTCCACGAGTGCACTAAATGTGTGGAAGTTTGTCCTACCAATGCCATCGATCTTAATCAGAAAAGCGAGCAAAAAACCCTCAATATAGGTGCCATAATAGTGGCCACGGGTTTCCAAGAGTTTGACTCCAACGTTATAAAAGAATACCACTACGAAGACGAGAATGTCATAACGAATCTTGAAATCGCCAGAATGATCGATGGTTTTGGTCCAACCGGCGGCAAGATTGTTAGGCCCTCAGATCGCAAGCCAGCGAAGAAGATAGTTTTTGTTCAATGTGTAGGTTCCCGTGACAAGCGATGGAATGAATATTGCTCAGGGATATGTTGCATGATCTCTCTAAAACATGCCACATTGATAAAATCAGTTAATCCCGACGCAGATGTCACCATATGTTATATTGATATAAGGACTACAGGAAGGGAACATGAATACTATTATGAAAGAGCCAGAGAGATGGGAATAAAATTTATTAAGGGTAGACCCACCGAAATCTCGCGGGATGAGGAGACAGGAAGGTTAATTGTCGATGTTGAGGATGCGCTTCTTAAAAGAATTCTGGAATTGGAAGCAGATCTAGTCGTTTTGGCCCCAGCTATGGTTCCAGCTGAAGGAACAAAGGAGCTGGCTAAGATTCTAAGCATCGATCTCGACAAGGATGGATTCTTCAAGGAGTACAATGCCAAACTGAGGCCGACAGAGACCAAGCTGAGAGGAGTCTACCTCTGCGGAGGAACAACATTTCCGAAGGATGCACCCACTGCTTCGTTACACGCTCACTCGGCAGCCATGAGGACCGTGAAGTTCTTATCTAAAGGTAAGCTAGTTAAAGATCAAAGGACAGCTGTAGTCAACGAAGAGTATTGTGGTGACTGCGAGTTTTGTCCGGTCACTTGCCCTTACGACGCAATAAGTCTGGAGGAAACTACTGATGGACACTTTGTAGCCAGGGTGTCTGATCTTCTATGTGAAGGCTGCGGCATCTGCGTTGGAACCTGTCCTGTAGGCGCCATCGAGCTCAGGCATTTCAAACCTGACCAGATGAAGGCTCAGATGAAAGGTCTCATGTCCATAAATGGAACATTGAAGCCACTGGTTTTAGCCTTGTGCTGTTCAGAATGTGGCGGGACAACCGTAGACTCCTCAGGCATGGCCATGATGAAATATCCGGCGAACGTCAGAGTGATGAAAGTTCCTTGCACTGGCATTCTGCAGGTGCACCATTTCTTCCACGCCTTTAAGTCAAGTGCACAGGGTGTAATGGTTGTAGGGTGTAAGAGTGACGGTTGCCATTATGAAGTAGGCGTTCAGAAGGCTGAGAAGAAGGTGGAGCTTGCAAAGATCTTGCTGAAAGAATATGGAATAGAACCTGAAAGGTTAGAGATGTTTAACATGGTATACATTGAAGGAGACAAATTTGCTGAAGCTGCGCAGAAGATGACTGAGAGACTAGAGAGACTGGGACCATTACAGTTGATGGAAGGTCGTTAGAGAGACGAGTTAACATGAATCATGAAAAAGAGCAAAAGACGACCAATCTGGCTTTTTCCGGTACTATCACTTCTCAACTAGGCGGAGAAACCATAACCTCATGTTATCAGTGTGGAACCTGTGCCAGTAGTTGCCCAGTAGCCAAAATCACCGACAAATTCAACCCTAGGGAAATAATCAAACTATCTCTGTTAGGGGCGAAAGAAGAAGTTCTTTCAGGCGATTCTATATGGCTATGCTGTTCATGTTACAATTGCCAAGAACGATGTCCTCAAAAAGTCGAAATAGCTGACGTGATCTATGCCCTAAGGAACATAGCTTTCGAGAAAGGGTACATCCCAAACCTCTATTCAGAATTTGCTTCCTCTGTCACAAACGACGGCCGCATAGCTAAAATCTCCAAATTCATGGAACAAAAAAGATCCACCATCGGCTTACCACCTCTTCAACCTACTGGCGTAGAAGCACTGAGGAAAATTCTCTCTGCAACAGGGTTTGACAAGCTCCAGCAGAAAAAGGAGGGAATGTAATGTCGGGCTATGCTCTATTTCTAGGTTGCACCATACCGGCTCGTCAACCAAATTATGAGTTGTCAGCAAGAAAAGCTCTAGCTAAGCTTGGAATTGAGCTTGTTGATCTAGCTAACATGACGTGCTGTGCTCCCCCACCTGTGCAATCTATAGATTTAGAAACCAGCTTATCGATAGCGGCTTACAACATTTGCCTAGCTGAAGAAGCTGACCTGAACATGATCACGTTGTGCACAGGCTGCTTTGAATCTCTTGCTATGACAAACACGATGTTGAAAGAAAACGGAAAGCTAAGAGAAGATGTAAACAGAATCCTATCTAAAGCTGGAAAAGAATTCCAAGGCAGCAAAGAAGTGAAACATTACCTACAAGTACTAAAGGATGACGTCGGTGTTGCAAGTATAAAACAAAGCATCTCTAAGCCGTTAAGCAATCTGAAAGTGGCCTCTTTTTCCGGATGCCACTTACTCAGACCTAGTGAACTTTTAAAATTCGATGATCCAGAACGACCCTGGATCTTTGACGATCTGATTGAGGCGCTGGGTGCAAAGAGCATTGAATACCGAAACAAGCTGAAATGTTGCGGCGGGCTTTTAAGAGGCTACGCTGATGATCTTGCATTGAAACTCGCAAGGGAAAAACTTGTGAACACAACCAAAGCAGGAGCAGACTGCATCTCCACTCTCTGCCCTTTCTGTTTCCTAACACTGGACATGGGACAACTGATGATAAAGTCAAAGTTTCAAGAAGAATATAACATGCCAGTGCTTCATTATTCCGAACTCCTTAGCTTAGCCTTAGGAATAGACGCAAAAGAACTTGCACCAGAATTTCATAAAATAAAAATATACAGAGTACTGAACAAAGTTGGTCTGTCCTAACTCAGACCTTGAATTTATAGATCCCTTCTCTTTTTTCCGACGATAATCCACATCTCTGAACTATGGTCCAAAAATACAAAGAATCTCGTGCATAGCGAACACTGAAAAGGTTTTTCGACACGAGAAAAGGTCGAATTTGACGCGTTTAGGCCCGGTCAAGTTGTCAAAGACAGAATCTGAATGTGCAAATTTCAATGAAAACGTTCACTTGCAACAGTTTGTTGTTTTTTTCTTTTCGGGATTTTGATTTCAAAAATTTCATTATTGTGGCATCTTGTGATCATGTTTTCAATTTGTAAATGCTTGACAGGAATGTTGAGGTTTCCACATTCTTCTGCGCATATTTCTAGACCATATATGTCTGTGTGAGTCTTCACTTTTTTGTCTTCACAGCGGCACTGCATTAAGATTCTAACGTATTTGTCATCTTCAAATACGTCAATCAAGGGTTTTTCGGCATGTGGAAGTGAAATCAAATGCTTGGCTAAGGAAGTTGCTTGATCTGTCTCTTTAATATATTTTCTGCGGAGAAGGTTTTCGATGGGTTCGACAGCTATGTTTTCGGAGCAATCCTCATTTTCAACAATTTTCTTTACGAGTGTTCTGCAGAAAATGTCAATATTGCGTAGCGCTTCTTCGAGATTTTCCATGAGGATTCCCCTTTGGAATATTCTTCTATTTACTAATATGTAGTCTACCTATTTCAACGTTGTCAAGTCATATATGCACTAAGCTTAGCTGAAAAAGAAGACGGTACTATTTACTTCTGACCGTCAATTGAATGACTCGTTAGACTTTCTTATTTTCAACATTTTCCAACTTGCTCGTCTGATCTCATCAACGTCGTATCGCGTGCTACAGTTTATTCATCGGGTCGAAACTCAAATGTCTGGAGAAAAAGATTAAAGAAACAAAGGAAAGAGATTAGTCATCCTTAGAATTCAGAGTAGAAAGGGAGGCATGTTATGGAAAAGCACGTAAGGAGTCTAGCCAAGACAGTATCTTGGCGTATAGTAGCAACTTCCACTACAATTCTTTTGGTATTCCTGTTCACTGGAAATTTTGTCATAAGTGCAAGTGTCGGCTCTCTGGAACTACTGTCGAAAACCATTATTTACTACGTGCATGAACGGATATGGAACATATCAAATTTTGGTAGAGAAGTACATCACACGCCTGAAAAAGAGTGAATCTTAGTCTTCCTAAGTTATTCATCGGGCTAAATCTAATGGAAGAATAGCACTATTTTCTTTCAACTGGCAGTGGTGTGGTTCGTTCATGCTTCCTTATTTTAAGAATTTTTCCAACTTGCTCGTCTGATTTCATTAAAGTTGTGTTAATTGCTAGCTTAGCGATTATTGCACCTTTATCTGCAATTTTACTTAAGGTTGAAACTATCGTTCTTAGATAGGGAATTTCTGGTAGTTCACGCATTTCTTTCTCAAATTCACTCTCAAGAACATTGCGCATTTCTAATAGGCTGTTTGCAATCTTTAGATCTCTTGTGAAAATGCAGTCTACAGCTTTCTGAAATATGGTTTGCGTTAACTCGCCTAAGTGATAGATTCTTTCAAGCGTTGTTTTGCTGAGTGTTGCTTTATACTTTTCAAGCTCAATTATTCGTTTTGCTATGTCTTCGGAATAGTCGGCAATTAGTTCGAGATACTGCAATATTAGACAAGTGCAAGGGATTAAGATAAGTTTAGTTAAACCGATTTTTTCTGCTAGATCTCGTTTTCGTTGCGCTAGAACGAGTAATCGTGTTGCCAAAAAGAATATCATGTCTGCTTCATCTTCACGGCTGATAGCATCTGCGGCGAGTGTAGTGTCCTTTTCCAAAAGCGTTTGCATTGCTTCACTGTAGATCGTTGAAGCTATTAGGGATAAGCGTCTTATCAGCATGTCCATTTGAAACTTGGTTGGGTCAACAGAGCATTGGAGAAGAATGTTTTTCGGAGTTTCTTCCAGTATGCCAAGTCCGATAAGTCTGCGAACGATACCTCTAACTTCCTCCACGCACTCGCTTTTTATTCGACTTGTTGAAGTTATTCTAATAACATCTCGTCCAAGTATGTAGCTTCCTACAATCAGCCTTTCTAATAGTCTTTTATCGTCACATACGTCAGCATTAATGATGTATTCCTCTGATTCTTCTCTTCTAGCCAAATCTCTTGGCACGATTCGTAGAGTTCCATCTATTTCTGGTACAATGAAGACAAGATCGCCTGGCTTTATGCTGTTTTGTTTTACCCAATCACTTGGAAGTGATACTGTTGTAGTCGAGTAGCCTACCTTTTGAACTTTTCTGCTCTCCAAAACGAACCCCTATGGTGGTATTTACTCTTATTTCTTATATATATGCTTTGGTTTTTGCTTATAGTATTTACTATTATATGTTATATATGCAATATGTATATATTTTTCATTTGCGTTATATATCAATCACACCTAAAGGAGGTTGATATGAAATGCCTAATTGGAAAACCGTAAGCAAAAGACAAGAATGGAAAACGGTAAGTATAAGGCAAGAACTGATAAAGGAAATCGAAAAAGCACTTGAAACCGGCCGTTACCGCAGCATATCCGAATTCGTTTCAGAGGCCATCCGGCTGCGCTTGGAAGAATTTATGCGTGCTGAAGGAATTTCAGTAGATAAGCGCAAGAAATACCTTGCAGTGCCCGAGCAGCTGCTCTACACGCCGAAACATACGTGGGCTCAGATAACTCCTGAGGGAAACATAAGGGTTGGCTTAACAGACTATGCGCAGAGACATTTAGAGGGGATAGCCTACATCTATACAGAATCTATGGGAAAAGAAGTCCAAAAGATGGAGCCGTTTGGTGTGGCTGAAACATGGATGTTCATGTTCGACTTGTACGCCCCAGTCAGCGGTAAAATCGTCAAATTTAACGAAACCCTCAGAAATGAACCACAGCTAATTAATGAAGATCCTTACAATGAAGGATGGATAGTGGAAATCAAACCCAACAACTCGCTGACACTAGAGCAAGAACTAAAAGACACCCTCAGTTTAAGACAGTACAACAAGTGGGTAAGTAAACTTGAAGGCCGTTTACGAGTGAAATAGGTGATCTCAATATCTCCCTTTTTTTCACTTTTTACACCATACATGAACTAACAGTGACTGGGGTGCATTAATATATTTGCACATTGACCAAATAAGCTCTAAGTCAAGCTGGTTTAGAAATGGCAACTAACATTCGCATGTTCACAAAAAAGAAGTTGCCACCGTGCTGTGCTGCATGTCCGGCACATGTAAACGTTCAAGGATATGTTTCTCTGATTCAAAGAGGCAAATTCAAAGAAGCTGTAGAACTCATAAGAAAGGATATGCCTTTTCCAGCAATTTGTGGCAGGGTCTGCTTCAGTCCTTGCGAAGATGCTTGTGCAAGAGTAAACCTTGATCAAGCAGTAGCGATCCGGGCATTAAAAAGGATCGTAGCTGATATTGAACGGGAGAAAGGTCGAGTCAAACCTGAACCTGTCCAAAAAACACGCATAGAAAAAGTAGCCATAATCGGTGCCGGTCCAGCTGGCTTAACTGCAGCTTATGAACTCGCAAAACTAGGGTATCCAGTAACAGTTTTTGAGCGGATGCTTGAACCAGGCGGTATGATGCGCTATTGTATACCAAATTTTAGGCTGGAAAAGTTCGTCGTAGCCAACGAAATCGCCTACATCAAAGATATTGGCGTGGAAATTAAGACAGGCATAGAATTTGGTAAAGACATCACACTTGAAAGTCTGCGGAATGAAGGCTGCAAAGCTGTTTTTGTAGCTATTGGAACACAACTAAGCAGAAAAATGAACGTATCTGGTGAAGACTTAGAAGGCGTTATTCAAATTCTCGAGTTCTTAAGAGCTGTATCAGTTGGACAACATGTTGATGTGGGTGAAAGAGTAGCGGTTATCGGCGGAGGAAACAGCGCTATCGATGCTGCTCGAACAGCTAAGAGACTCGGCGCAAAAGAAGCTATGATTCTTTATCGCCGTACCAGAAATGAAATGCCTGCGCTTCCACATGAAATAGAAGCAGCGGAAAGAGAAGGAATAAAGTTTCATTTCTTAGTTGCACCCAAACGAATAATTGGTGAAAATGGTAAGGTTAAGGCAATTGAATGTCTACGCATGCGATTAGGCGAGCCGGACGCATCTGGAAGAAGAAGACCAATACCAATCAGCTTTTCTGAACACCAATACGAAGTTGACTCAGTTATCCCAGCTATAGGCCAAATTCCAGAAAAATCATGTGTACCCCATGAACTTCTAGATGAAAAAGCAAAAGAAGCGTTGATTCCTGTCGACGAAATAACAACGGAGACTAAGATAGAGGGAGTTTTCGCTGGAGGCGATATTGTCACTGGTCCAGCAAGTATCATTCAGGCTGTTGGAGCTGGAAAGCAAGCGGCATTCTCGATTCACCGGTATTTATCTGGCCAAGACTTGAGAGCTGGAAGGGAAGAAGTTGAGGAAACAACATGGGTTAAAGACTGGGAATCCTTGAGGCAAAAATCACGAAGATATGAGGCACCTACAGAAAAGCCTAGGCTAAGCTTCGAAGAAGCAACAAGATTTTTGGAGGAAACCAAGCGAAAAGCCATGTTTGAAGCGTTCAGGTGTCTTGGTTGTGGTCCATGTTCCGAATGTCTCTCAGAAATAGACCTTTGTGAAAGAGACAAAGCGGTAGTTGACGAAAACCTGTGTACTGGATGCAACATATGTGCAATAGTATGTCCAGTTGCCGCAATAGAAAAGAATGAAAATGAAGTGGCCCAAGTTAATGAAGACCTTTGTAAAGGCTGCGGTATCTGTGCTGCGCATTGTCCAGAAAGAGCAATCACGATGCAACGCTTAACGGATGAGAATATTCTAACTTGTGCTTTAACTGCTTTGAGGAGGCGCGATTAAAGGTGAGTGCTGAAAAACCCAAAATTGTCTGTTTCATGTGCAATTGGGTTTTCTGCGATGAAACAGAATCAGCCATTAGCCAAGAACAACAGATTCCCTTTGATGTCAATGTAGTGCGGTTAATGTGTATTGGAAGGATAGATCCTGTTGTGGTTCTAGAAACGTTCGAGAGAGGGGCAGATGGGGTGCTATTAATTGGGTGTACCCCACCAGACTGCCACTTTGTTGAAGGCAATCTTTACGCTGAACGAACTGTCAAACTGCTTAAAAGACTTCTTGCATTAACAGATTTGGAGCCAGAACGTTTAGAACTCCGTTGGTCTTCCCCTATCGAAGAAGTAAGACTAATCCAGATTCTAACTGATTTTGCTGCGCAAATGCATAAACTCGGTACTTCACCATTAGCCGGAGAAGGACCAGACGAAAAAGTTTTGCTGAATGTTTCGGCGGCTAAAAGCGCCGCCGCAGACTTCCGTTTAAGAGTGCTGACGGGAAGAGAAAAGGAACTAACTGAGAACCTGAATGTTTATGGAGAGGAAATCTCGCAAGAAGAGTTCGATGGTTTAATTGATGATGCCGCTAAAACTGAGTTCATTCGACAGAAAATATATCTTCTGGCTAGACAAAAGCCGCGGTCAGTCAAAGAGCTTGCAATAGTTTTCCAGATGAAGCCCGCCTCAGTTCTTCGCCACATCGTAGATATGCGAAGGAAAGGGATGATAGCCTTAGATCGGGTTGAAGAAACTACCCCGCTTTACAAGGCATTGGAGGTTCAGTGAAAATGACCGAAGAAAAAATAGGAGCTGTTCTGGTTCTCGGAGGAGGTGTCGCTGGAATCCAAGCAGCCTTGGATATTGCAGATTCAGGTTTCAAAGTTTACCTAATTGATCAGTCATCGAGTATAGGCGGTGTGATGGCTAGGCTGGACAAGACCTTCCCGACAAATGACTGTGCAATGTGTATTTTGGCACCTAAGCTTGTAGCAACTGGAAGACATCCGAATGTAACCTTGATAACAAATGCAGAAATCACGGGCTTAAATGGCGAAGCTGGAAACTTCGAAGTGAAAGTTCGGAAGAGAAGTCGTTACATAAACGAAGAGAAATGCAACGGGTGTGGATTATGTGCACAGAAGTGTCCAGTGGAAGCCATAGACATGTTCAATGAAGGCTTCAGCAACCGAAGTGCAATATACGTTGAATATCCTCAGGCGGTTCCGTTGAAGTTCATAATAGACCGTGAAAAATGCATAGGATGCGGAACCTGCCAAGAAATCTGCAAAGCAAAAGCCGTTGAATACGACCAGCAAGACAGCGAATCAACTTTGAAAGTAGGTTCAATCATTCTTGCACCTGGATTCGAACCATTTGACGCAAGACAGAAAAGCGAATACGGTTATGGACGTTATCCAAACGTTGTCACAAGCACAGAATTCGAACGTATGCTGAGTGCTTCAGGACCACACGGCGGACTCGTTCTAAGACCTTCCGACGGCGAAATCCCAAAGGGAGTAGCTTTTGTCCAATGTGTCGGCTCAAGAGACGCTCAGATTGGGAATGACTACTGTTCCGCCGCGTGCTGCATGTACGGTATCAAGGAGGCAATAATAGCTAAAGAACACGTCCCGACAAAGTTGGATTGCAAAATATTTTACATGGACATACGAGCTTATGGAAAGGAGTTCGACACTTATTATAACCGCGCTCAAAATGAGTATGATATAGGCTTTGTGAGATCAAGAGTTGCAAGTATTACAGAAGACCCGTCTACAAACAATCTCTATGTACATTATGTGGAAGACGAAGAATCTAGAATCGAAGAATTTGGCATGGTAATCCTGTCCATTGGAATGGGACCTCCCAAAAATGCTGGAAAATTGGCTGAAGCGTTGGGAATAAAGCTTAACAAATACAAGTTCTGCGAAACAGATATTTTCTCGCCGGTAGAAACATCAAAGCCCGGCATATTCGTTTGTGGAGCCTTCGCTGCTCCAAAAGATATTCCTGAAAGTGTGGCTCAAGCAAGCGGCGCAGCAGCCAAAGCCATGAGTCTAATCGAATCTGAACGAGGAAAAGAGGTAGTTAAGAAGGAATATCCACCAGAAAGAGACGTAACCAGCGAAGAACCCCGTATAGGTGTCTTCGTCTGTCACTGTGGGATAAACATCGGTGGAGTAGTCAATGTGCCAGAAGTTGTCGAATACACTAAAAACCTGCCAAACGTGGTTTATGCAGAGGCAAACCTCTATACTTGTTCACAGGACACGCAGGAGAAAATTAGAGAAAAAATCAAAGAGCACAATCTAAACCGCGTTGTTGTAGCTTCGTGCACACCTAGAACTCATGAGCCGTTATTCAGAGAGACTGTTCGAGAAGCTGGTTTGAATCCGTACTTGTTTGAGATGGCCAACATCCGCGACCAATGCAGTTGGGTGCACATGCATGAACCAGAAAAAGCAACAGAAAAAGCTAAAGACCTAATTCGGTCGATTGTCGCGAAAGCTAGGCTTTTGATGCCTCTAAGAAAGCCCACTGTAAACGTTATTCCAGCTGGCTTGGTTATAGGCGGCGGTATAGCGGGTATGACAGCCGCTCTAGAACTTGCAAAGCAAGAGTTTGAGGTTCATCTCGTAGAAAGAGAAAAGGAACTTGGTGGCCACCTGCGCACGCTCCATTACCTACTTGAGGGAGGGCACCCTAAAGAGCAACTGAATCGAATTGTGAGAGAAGTTATGGAGAATGGTAGGATTCATGTTCATTTGGGAGCCGAAGTTGTCGACGTTAGCGGATTCGTCGGCAACTTCAAGTCAAAAATAATGCATAACAGTGAAGAAAAAGAAATTGAACATGGAATAATCATAGTTGCCACTGGCGCAGTTGAATACAAACCTACAGAATATCTATATGGTTTAGACCGAAGAGTTATGACTCAGTATGAATTGGAAGAGAACATTGCTCAAGGAAAATTTAACGCTGAAAAAGTGATTATGATTCAATGCGTAGGCGCAAGAACAAAGGAAAGACCCAACTGTTCGAGAATATGCTGTGGACATGCAATAAAAAACGCTCTAAAAATAAAAGAAATAAGCCCTGAAACAGACGTTTACATTCTGTACAAGGATGTGAGAAGCTACGGTTTCAAAGAAGACTACTACCGGAAAGCCGCGGAAGAAGGCGTCTTATTCATAGATTACAGTGACGAAAGAAAACCGCAAGTAATGAACGAAAATGGGAAACTTAAATCAAGATTCTGGGAGTCAGTAATCAAAAAAGAAGTTGAAGTTGAACCAGACCTTGTCATTTTGAGCGCAGCCACAATTCCAAATCCAGACAATAAACGTCTGTCAGAAATACTGAAAGTCCCATTAACAAAGGGCGGTTTCTTTTTAGAAGCCCACATGAAACTACGGCCAGTTGATTTTGCAACAGACGGCATATTCCTATGCGGTATGGCTCACTCGCCGAAATACATTGATGAGAGTATCTCCCAAGCATGTGCAGCTGCCGCAAGGGCCACAACAATACTTTCGAAAAAAGCATTAGAAATGGAAGGAATAGTAGCAAACGTAAACGAAGATTTATGTAGTGGTTGTAGAATGTGTGAATCTCTATGCCCCTACAGTGCAATCGAGATGAAAGAACAAGCTGAAGAAAAAAGAGTCGCACACGTAATCGAAGCTCTATGCAAAGGATGCGGAGTATGCGGAACAGCATGTCCAACAAAAGCCATAAGGCTGGGGCATTTCACTAAGGATGAAATGATAGTTCAAATAAAATCCGCTTTGACGGAGGAAATAACAGCATGAGCGAAAAAGAAGGATTTGAACCAAAAATAATCGGTTTCCTCTGTAACTGGTGCGCTTATGCAGGCGCAGACCTGGCTGGCGTAAGCCGAATTCAATACCCCCCTAACATAAGGATCATAAGGGTAATGTGTAGCGGAAGAGTTGACCCTGCCTTCATTCTAGAAGCATTGAAAGACGGTGCAGACGGAGTGTTAGTTGCTGGATGCCACCTGCCTTCCGACTGCCACTATATTAGCGGAAACTTTAAAGCATTAAGAAGGATAGCGCTGTTAAAGAAGGTTCTACCAGAGTTTGGAATAGAGCCTGAACGTTTGCGATTAGAATGGGTTTCAGCAAGCGAAGGAGACAAGTTTGCAGCAGTGGTGAAGGATATGGTTGAACAAATGAAGAAGCTTGGACCAAACCCGTTGAAAAGAAGGCGGATTGAAGCATGAGTGAAACACAAGAATATGTTCCAACCGTCATAAAAGCTGAAGAAATGGACCCGAAATTCAAGTATAGAATAAGCAAGAAGCACGGCGCAGAAAGACTCATGTTGTGTTTTCAATGCGGGACCTGCACTGCTGACTGCCCGATTTCTAGATTCAGCGATTTCTATAGGCCTAGAAGAATAGCTCGTATGGTACAGCTCGGATTAAAAGACATGCTTCTTTCGAACGATGCTTTGTGGTTATGTTCCACATGTTTCACATGCGTTGATCACTGCCCACAAAACGTTGAAATCGCGGGCGTTGTTCGTGTCCTGAGAAACATTGTGGTGCAAGAAAAAGGTGTCATGCCCCTTGTCTATAAAGAACTAGCCTCAAACCTCCTGGAAACAGGTTATGTGTACTCAATCTCAGAATCAAGACATAAACGAAGGGAGATGCAGGGACTGCCACGGCTGCCAAAACCAAACTTAGAACACATCTCAAAAATTTTCGAAGCTGCTGGTTTTTCAAAAATCCTTGAGAATGTCTCAACTTTTGAGAAGGTGAAGAGTTGAAATGTCCCAATCAACGTATTTGCTATTCTTAGGATGCGTTATTCCATACAGACTTCCAAGCTATGAAGTTTCAACAAGAAAAGTGCTAGACAGACTTGGAGTGAAGCTTTTGGAAATGTCTGAATTCAACTGCTGTGGTTTTCCAATGGATCCAATAAGCTACGAGTTGTCACTCACTTTAGCAGCGCGAAACTTATGTTCAGCAGAACAACAGGGACTAAACATTTTAACATTGTGCAACGGATGCTTCGGCACATTAAACAAAGCGAACAAGACGCTGAAAGAAGACAAACAACTCAGAGACGAGATCAACAAGAATCTAGAGGAAATTGGCATGGAGTTTAAAGGAACAATGGAAGTTAAACATCTTGTTCACGTGCTTGCAGAAGATGTTGGCTTTGAAAAAATAAAAGGTACAGTTAAGAAACCGTTAACTGAGTTCCATGTGGCTCAGCACAGCGGGTGTCATCTCGTCCGTCCAGCAAAATATGTAACACATAATGATGACCCAGAAAATCCAACAATGCTCAAAAAACTGATCAGACTGACTGGCGCCGAATGTTTAGATTATATGGATGAAACAGAATGCTGTGGCAATCCGATAATCGGCGTGAATGAGGAAGTCCCATTTCAAATGGCGAGGGAAAAACTTCAGCATGTGAAGGCTGTAAAGGCACAGGCACTAATCACAGTTTGTCCATTCTGCCACATGATGTATGATTTGAACCAGCCTAGAATAGAAAGGGCTTTCGACGAAAAATTCGGCATTCCTGTGCTGCATTACAGCCAACTATTAGGCTTGGCCATGGGATTTACACCTGAAGAACTCATGTTGAACCAGCTTAGAGTTAAACCAATAGAGCTCTTGAATCAAATTTAAGGGTAGGAAGATAAAACGGAAAAAGAAAAATTGAAACTTGCCTTTTACTGGGCTGCAAGCTGCGGTGGCTGCGAAATTTCAGTGTTGGACATAGACGAAAAAATCTTAGAAGTGACAAAATCAGCCGATATCGTTTTCTGGCCCGTCGCTATGGACATTAAATACAAAGATGTTCAAAACATGCCTGACAAATACATAGACGTTTGCTTCTTCAACGGAGCAATAAGAACAGAAGAAAACGAGGAAATGGCTAAACTGCTTAGGCAGAAATCAAGAATTCTGATAGCATACGGAGCATGTTCACACTTGGGAGGAATACCTGGCTTAGCAAACGTCGCAAATAGAGAAGAAGTGTTCGAAAAGGCTTACCTCAAAAACGTTTCAACTTTGAATCCCAAAGGAGTAACTCCTAAAACTCACGTCAAAGTCAAAGAAGGAGAATTGGACCTCCCTGAATTCTACGATACTGTTAAAACCCTAGCTCAGACTGTCGATGTTGACTACTATGTTCCCGGATGTCCTCCACAAGTTGAACTAACAATAAATGCTCTAGAAAGTATAGCCAAAGGTGAACTTCCCCCCAAGGGTTCAGTGCTCGCTCCGTTAAAGTCGGTATGCGATGAATGTCCCTTGAACCCAACAAAGAAAGATAAAATACAGATCCCTGAGATACACCGCATCTACGAGATCATTCCAGACCCAAACAAATGTTTCATAGAACAGGGAATAATCTGCATGGGTCCGGCAACCCGTGGAGGATGCAATGCAAGATGTATAAACGCTGGTATGCCGTGCACCGGATGCGGAGGTCCATGTCCAAACTCTCCTGAGCAGGGAGCTGCAATGATGAGCGCCTTAGCATCGCTGCTTGGCATAGAAGAAGAGAAGGAGAAGTACACAGAAGCCGATGTTGAAAAGCTCATTGCTCAAATAAAGGACCCGTTAGGGACTTTTTACATGTATGCGTTACCATCTTCAATCCTCAAGAGAAAGGTTATGAAAAAATGAGAGAAGTAATCATAAACCCCATAACAAGACTTGAAGGTCACGGGAAAATCACAATTTTCCTTGATGAAATGGGAAACGTGGAGAACGCGTACCTTCAAATTCCAGAGCTTAGAGGCTTCGAAAGATTTTGTGTTGGAAGAAAAGCTGAAGACATGCCTCAAATAACAAGTAGGATATGCGGAGTATGTCCTGTTGCCCATCATTACGCTGGGACAAAAGCTTTAGACGCTGCATTCAACGTTGAACCGCCGTCCGCTGCAAAAAAGCTTAGGCAGCTCATGTATTGCGCCTACATAATCTACGACCACACATTGCATTTCTACTATCTGGGTGGACCAGACTTCATAGTTGGGCCAGAAGCTCCGCCGGAGAAAAGGAACATTTTGGGCGTAATTGAAAAGGCAGGGTTGGAAATTGGCAAAGAAGTCATCAGGAATAGGGCTTACGGGCAGAAGATCACAGAGATCATCGGTGGAAAAGCTACTCACCCTGTTTGCGGTTTACCTGGCGGAATTTCTAAATCATTGAATGAGGAAGAGAGGCAAGAAATCGAAAAAATGGCTACTTCATGCGTAGAGTTTGCAAAACTTTCGCTGAAGTTGTTCCATGACATCGTTCTGGAAAATGAGAAGTACGTTGAAATGATCAAAAGCAATGCTTACACGTTAAGAACCTATTATATGGGGTTGGTTGACGAAAACAACAAAGTCAACTTCTACGACGGCAAGGTGAGAGTCGCCGACCCTAACGGTAACGAGTTCCTAAAGTTTGAACCCAGGAACTATCTCGATCATATAGCTGAGCGCGTGGAAGAATGGACTTACGTAAAAGCCCCCTACTTGAAGAAAGTGGGATGGAAAGGCTTCGTTGACGGAACAGACAGTGGAGCGTACCGTGTTGGACCCCTCGGAAGACTCAACGCCGCAGATGGCATGGCTACACCGCTTGCACAAAAAGAATATGAGCTTATGTACAAAACGCTAGGAAGGCCAGTCCATTCTACCCTGGCTTTTCACTGGGCAAGGCTCATCGAGTTACTTTATGCTTCAGAAAGAGCCGTAGAACTATGCAAGGACCCAGAGATAACAAGCACAAAAGTCCGCAACTTGCCAGGCAAACCAGGAGAAGGCGTGGGAATAGTGGAAGCAGCAAGAGGCACCTTAATTCATCACTACGTACTTGACGAGGATGCACTCATCAAAAACGTGAACTTGATTGTAGCAACAACTAACAATTACCCGTCAATCTGCATGTCGATCCGTGATGCAGCAAAAGGCTTAATTCATGGCAACAACGTAAACCAAGGCTTACTCAACAAAGTCGAAATGGCTTTCAGAGCCTACGACCCATGTTTCGCATGTGCATCGCACTTCGCCATTGGACAAATGCCCTTCACCCTAGAAATCTATAACCACGAAAAGAAGCTTCTCAAAACTGTGCAAAGGTAACCTTTTATTTTCTTTCGTTTGTGGTTAGTTTTATGGCGACTTTCTAATGACTAGCGAAAACCATAATGTTGAAAATGAGTTGAAAGCTTGGTTTTCAAATGCTGGAAAAGCGGTTGTGGCTGGCGTTGGAAATCCCATCCGTATGGATGATTTTGTAGGAACCAAAATAGTTCAAGATTTGCAAGGAAAAGTTTCCGAGAAAGTTTACTTAATTGAGTGTGAGACTGTCCCTGAAAACTTTATCCAGAAAATCATAGATTTTAATCCGACACATGTTCTTCTAGTAGACGCGGCAATTTTAGGCTTAAAACCCGGAGATTCAAGGCTTGTCAAACCAGAACGGCTAGCAGCGTTCCCAGCATATTCAACACATGCGCTTCCCCTAAGGATTTTTTGTGAGTATCTTGCTAAAATGACAAGGGCGAAGATTGCCCTGTTATTAATAGAACCTGAAAAGGCTGATTTTGGAGAAGGCTTAACATCTAAAGTCGAAGATTCAGCACAGAAAATTGTAGAGATTTTGCTTAGAGCTCTTCCCTAAAGCAGAAGATTAGAAAAAAGGAAGATTAAGTTGTTGGAGCGACTTTCATGGCTTCTTGAAAGAGCTTCTTCACCGCTGTAATTCTTGCCTTCTGTGCTAAAACATCACTTGTTATTAGGTCTAGGGCTTCCTCTGGACACCACTTTACACATTGGGGTTCGCCTTGTTCTTGACACAAATCACAGACAAACACTACTTTCTTTTCGGGGTGCAACATTATTGCCCCGTAGTCGCATGCTTCAATGCACCATCCGCATCCATTGCACTTATCTTCGTCTACCATTATTAGCCCAGTTTCTTCAGATTGTGTTAATGCGTCTCTTGGACACGCAGCAACGCAAGGGGGGTCTTCGCAGAGTCTGCATGTAACTGCCAAGTTTATGAGCTGGTTAATTCGAACAACTCGTATTCGGGATTTTAACGGATTGAACGCTCCTTCCTTTGTCAGTGAACATATGTATTCGCAGACTTGACAGCCTACACATTTCTCTGGATCGGCTGAAACGAATTTTCTTTCATGAATTTTCACCATTGTTAATCCTCCTCTGCTTTCTTGGCTTTTCCAGTCTTGCTTTCAACAATGTGAATTAGGTTGTCCATGTTTAGTTCCTTGAGTTTCTCTATCGAAGGTATGCCGTCTTTATTCCATCCGCGAGACCCGTAATAGTCATCTAGAAGGAAGTCCAATTCTTTTTGAGTAACGTAGGCTCCTTTTGATGGTCCTTCATCTGGAACTGGAAGGTGCATAACCTTGTATGGTAACGTGTCATCTTTTCTGCCTAACCCTTCCCTAATGTTGAATAGTCTGGCAACATTGTTTATTCTCTCACCAGCGCGCCTCATGTCTTCTGCAGTCACATCAAATCCTGTGACTAAACTGTAAAGCTTAGCCATGTCTTCGAATTCCTTGTAGTACGTGCCCCTTGAGAACTTGCAGACAATTAATGAATCAATTATTGTGTATTGATCTTCCATGTCCTTAACCATTTTTCCTCTGCCTTTCTCAACGATCAATCGGTTGACTTTTCCTTTAACGTCGAAACCGTAGGCTCCATGTCTGTTGTGATCTGCTCCACGGAAGGAAACAGCAAAACCTAACGCAGCTGTTTTGAGACATCTAAGATCATAACCAGTAACCTCAACTCCTTTGATGTGCTGTGCCAGTTTTTCTGCGCCTTTGCCTATCTTTTCCCCAGCGACCTTCACGCCTTCAGCCAATATGTTGCCTACGCCTTCACGTTTGCCGATTTTTTCGACAAGCTGAACCATAGCCTCATGATTGCCAAATCGGGCATCTATTCCTGGAAGCTCTTTCTCTGTCAATATTTTATTTTCATAGCAGTCCATAGCAAAACCAGCTATGACACCTGCGGCAATTGCGTCTATTCCATAATAGTTGCAGAGGTCCATTCCCTTCATGATGGCGTCTAGGCGGTCTACTCCGCAGTAAGGTCCCATAGCCCATAAAGTCTCGTATTCCATTCTAGTCATGGTTCCTTTGTAAGGGCCTTCTTGAACGACGCACATGTGTTCACATCTCATTGCACAAGAGCTGCATCCTATGATTCTAGCAACGAACCTTTCGTTCATGGTTTCCCCGCTTACCTTCTCTGCCCCCTCAAAAGACGCGTTATTGTAGTTCCTTGTGGGCATACAAGCCACAGAATTATGCACCAACACGTTTAACGGAGTGCCAAGGGTTCTGTATTTCTGTGTTGCTGGACCTTTCATTCTTTCGTGAAATTCTTTGACAAACTCCATGAACTCTTCCGGTTTTGCCACCGTAATGTCACGTGTTCCACGCACTGCAACTGCCTTAAGATTTTTCGAACCCATAACGGCGCCCATTCCAGTTCTTCCAGCAGCCCGAGTTTTATCGTTAATGATGCATGCTATTCGAGCAAGTTTTTCTCCAGCTGATCCAATGGCTGCAACGCGAATGTAGTAGTCGCCTAGGTCTTCCCTAATGGCGTCTTCTGTTTCAGCTGGCGATTTGCCCATTAGATGTGATGCGTCCAAAAGCTGTACCGAATCGTCATCAATCCACACGTAGCCCAGTTTCTCAGCTTTGCCTTCGAAGATAACAGCATCGTACCCAGCTCTTTTTAGTTCCGTACCGAAGGAACCGTGAGATTTGGATTCGCCGACTCCGAAGCTTTGGGGTGATTTTGAAACAAAGGCATGTCCGTTTCCGCCAGTGGGCCACATGGTGCCTGATATTGGTCCTGTTGTCAGAATCAACGGGTTTTCTGGGCTGAAGGGGTCTGTTCCCGGTTTGGAATTGTCCAGTAACAGTCGGATGCCGAGACCTATTCCACCGATATACTTTTTGGCGTATTTCTCGTTCAAAGGTTCAACATGGGTTTTTCCAGTTGTCAAGTCTATGTGAAGAATTCGACCAGCATAACCGTGCAAGCATTTTCCTCCATTAAGCTTAATGGAACCATAATAATTTATGGGATAATATATTAACGTATCTGTTCCAGAAACCTTTTAGATGCAAGTATCGAATCAATCATTGACGCGCGCTGGAAGAAGATTCAAGCAATTGGCTTCTCCCACATTCTATGGCAACAAATGTGGGTGGACAAATAGGCTCAGTGGTGGCTGGCGGAGTGGTTTTGACCTACGCTTCAGTAATTCTGAGAATGTTAGGCTTGATTCCGTAGTTGAAAAGCAAAAAAGATTTAGGATTGGAGCCAGCAGAAGCTTCTTTCATACGGTGAAAAACTTGAAAAGGATAAAAAATCTCAGACAGGCAGCATTTGAGAAAGAAGGTTTCGACGGATTTCTAATAACTGACGAAGCAAATCTTCTGTATTTCACGGGCTTCGTAGGAGCAAGCTGTCTTTTGATCCCCAAGAAAGGTGAAGGTATAATCTATGTTTACGGCACCAACTATGAACAAGCCAAAGCTGAAGGTAAAGGGTTAAAAGTTGAATTAGTCAAACAGGGCGAAGACTTGGGAATCAAAATTGCAGAAGAAATAAAGGGTTCAAAAATTAAAAAACTTGGTTTAGACTCCATTACAGGTGTTACAAACGTTGCAGATTACCTGAAACTTGTCAAGGTTTTGAGAGGAATAGCTGAAATCAAAATTGAGACTGAACCTGTAAGGGCGCTTCGTAAAGTAAAGGAAGAAGAAGAGCTTGAGCTTTTGCGAAAAGCTGGAGAATTGACAAGCGAAGGCATGAAAGCCGCTTATGAAGCGGTTAAGCCCGGCGTAAGAGAGTATGAAGTCGCCGCGGAAATTGAATATGTCATGCGTAGAAAGGGTTCTTGGGGAACAGCTTTCGAAACCATTGTAGCGTCAGGCGGTCGTTCAGCGTTTCCGCATGGAGGTTGTACCGAGCGAAAAATAAGGAAAGGTGACTTAGTTGTGGTTGACATAGGAGCCACATACAAGTATTATAGGTCAGATATGACAAGAACCATTGTGTCTGGAAAGCCTTCGGCGAAGCAAAAGAAAATCTATGAAGTTGTCAGGCTGGCTCAAGATAAAGCCTTCCATGCTGTAAAGCCCAAAACGAAGGCAAGAGACATAGACGCAATTGCAAGAAAAATAATAGAGGAAGCAGGATACGGCGAATACTTCGTCCATGGTCTAGGCCACGGCGTAGGCATAGAGGTTCACGAACCACCGGCATTAAATCAAAAAAGCAAGGACAGATTGGCTGTTGGAAATGTTGTGACGATTGAGCCAGGCATATATATTGTGGGTTTCGGGGGAATTCGTATAGAAGATACTCTTCTAGTGCGAAAACGCAGGGCTGAAAAATTCACAAAGAGGCCGTACAATTTAGAAACTGAGCCATAAACACAATTCAAAAATACGCGGGTTAAACATATTTAACTCTATGTAAAAGGTGAGGGAGACTTTTGAACAATAAAGCTGTTTTGATAATCGACATGCTTAACGATTTTGTGACCGGAGATTTGAAGTGCGAAAGGGCCAAACACATAATCCCAAACCTAGAAAAGCTTATTGAAGCCGTCCGCAAACACAACATTCCTGCCATTTATTGTAATGATGCCCATTATCCTGAGGACTTTGAAGTCGTTGAAAAATGGGGAAAACATGCCGTCAAGGGCACAAAGGGAGCAGAGGTAATTCCAGAACTGATGCCAGCAAAGAAGGATTACATTGTTGAGAAGAGAACCTACAGTAGCTTTTACGAAACGGGTCTAGACCCATTGTTAAGGAGCCTTTACAAAGGGGAAGGTGTGAAGACAGTGATTCTGGGCGGCTTACACACAAACATATGCGTAAGACATACAGCTGCAGGCGCATTTTTCAGAGGCTACAAGATAATAGTAGCCAAAGACGGTGTAGAAGCCTTCACACAAGAAGATCATGAGCAAGGACTGAAGTATTTAGAATCAGTTTATGACGCCAAGATAAAAACCGTGGACGAAATCATAAGGGAATTCAGTTAAATCTTCAGCTTTCGGCTGGATTCAATATGCGAGAAAAAACAAGAGTATGACTGCAAAAAGAGTTACTAACTCACTGATATTAATTGAAAACTGTTGAAACAGAAAAATTCAGAGAAGAACTAAAGCAAGTGGTAAGCCAAAATACCATAAAAACATTTTGTTTTTGGAGGAAGTCTTAGGTTGAATTTGTGATACAAAGAAAAGTTTTAAATGTAACTTATGCATGAATTATGGAGAATGTATGAGAAGAATGGTAGAGAGAAAAGTTTTTCTCCCTTCTCTCCTTTCTCCCCTTGTAAAGATCTCTGCCATTCTCCTCATAAGATTCTAGAGAGTCTTTCACTCACATATAGCTTGTGGAAGAATCTTCTATTTGGTCTGGGTTGTGCTTTTTAGTTGCGGTTATGAGTTTCATGTACTGTAATGTATGTTTCTGGTGTTGTTATGCCGAAGATTATCACAAGAAAGCCGAAAAGGAAAAGTTGAATAGCCACAAAGGCTGGTGTGAGGAAGGGTTATTGGAGAGAAGGAACGAG
>Ga0209636_10000553_pt1 | contig 36857 bp, 30 predicted proteins | sample DeeMarSWOR152_54_FD_187464 | JGI IMG/M metagenome (GOLD analysis project Ga0209636, IMG submission 187464) | Marine sediment microbial communities from White Oak River estuary, North Carolina - WOR-1-52-54 (SPAdes) (version 2) | ecosystem: Environmental > Aquatic > Marine > Intertidal zone >... | reverse complement strand
TAAGGTTAGTATAGTTCTCCCATTTTCTGCCAAGACTGCTCCTCGCATGAAGTCTGCCTGTCCCCCAATACCGCTGTAGAAGGTCTTTCCTATGGATTCTGCAGTGGCCTGGCCTGTCAAATCGATCTCTAGAGCAGAATTGATGGCAGTCATTTCGTTGTGCTGCGCAATTATTAAGGGATTGTTCGTGTAGTCGATGGTCTTGAACTCTATTGAAGGATTGTCATGGATGTATTCGTAGGTTTCTTTGGTGCCCATACAAAAGGTGGCTACCGTCTTCCCTCGGTCAATATCTTTTCTAGTGTTATCAACGACATCTTTCTTCATTAAATCCACGATGCCATCACTTAACAGTTCCGTGTGGACACCTAGATGCTTTTTATTTTCCAGGTTAGATAGAATAGCATTTGGTATACTTCCGTATCCTACCTGGATAGTATCTCCATCCTCTATTAACCGGGAGACGTACTCCCCAATTTTTGGGGCAATATCTGTATCTGCTGGAGCTTTATACTCTAGTATAGGTTCATCGTAGGGAACAACATAGTCTGTATCATCAATGTGGATAAACCCATCCCCATGCACGCGCGGCATATACGAGTTCACCTGTGTAATGACTAACGATGCTTTTTCCGCTGCTGCCTTTACAATATCCACACTCACCCCTAAGCTCATGTACCCGTGATCATCAGGGGGAGAGGTCTGTATCAATGCTACATCCACGGGTACCATACCCGAGTAAAACAAATCAGGCACTTGTGACAAAAATACAGGTGTATAATCTGCACCTCCTCTGTTGACAGCCTCCCTAGTGTTATGTCCAACGAAAAAGGAATCATGTCTAAAGTTATACTTAAACTTCTCATCCGTATACGGTGCCACCCCTAGAGTCCACACGTGGAATATTTCAGCATCAAAGAACGCCTTCGGATGTGACTCCACATACTTAACGAGGGCAGAAACTAGATACTGCGGCTCCCCGCACCCTGTACCAATGAATATTCTGTCTCCTCGATGGATATTCCCGAATATCTCATTCTCTGGTGCAAACTTCTTTGGATATATGTTCTTAGTGTTGAGGGTTGTACTCTCTTGACCCATTTACGACACTCCTTTTTGTCCATAGTGGGACATGTGTTATCATTGCAGCCTTGAACCATATAAGCATTATGTCCATAGCCCTCAGCCCACGGCTGTTCATTTTGGTCTCTTGTAGGTGCACCTGTGACCTGCTCATAGCTTTTCTACACAACCATTTCTCTGTAGCTAGTACATTCTCTGAACTGAAAACCTTGAACTTGAAAGGGGTTATCCTGTAGAAAGTTTGCTTGAGGGAGCAAGCATCCTGAACTTTGCAGCTCACTGTCCAGATTCAGTGCAGTGCTTTGGGCATCTGGTTGTCAGAGAGCGAATTTCCCTTAATGCTAAGTGCTACTCATATTTCTTGGTATTGAGTAAACGTTTTGTACAAATTTTCAAAAGTGCTCTGGAGAGGAAAAGACAAAAAAGGAAAAAAGATCAATTAGTATCCTTTGTCTGTATGCTGTTAAGTGTTAGGACTAGAAGGTCTTTACAGGTCGGATACGTTCAATTTTCCCTGTGCTTGAGTTATACTGAACCTTGACCTTTGAAGCGGTGAAAACTGGTTGAACAATGGTTTTTATCTCTTCGGCGTTTAGCCACCTGGCGTAAGCATTGCCACCCACAATTGCCCAGAGGCAGTGAGTGCTGCTTCCAAAAATATAATCAAGCTCTATGCGAGAAGCATAACCAAAACCTGAAGGCGCCGCTATTTTGAGGGGCTGAATCTCCTCAGGAGGTTCTGATTCCACCATCACTTTTTCAGAGATAATTGGTTTCTTTTCATTCAATATTGTCACCTCCTTTACTTCACTATGCTTGCTCTTTGTGGAGCAAATCTGCATGATCTTCCCTGATCCGTTCTATTCGATCTAAACTCTCGAATGTTGCCAAACCAGGAATTGCAGTCTCGTTTTCACTATCGCTAGTTTCCAGACTTTCAGTATGAAAACCTTTACTTTTTCTTACTTTCTATGTTGTTCACACTCTTCTTAAGCTTTGGGTTTGATCTTTTTGGAACAAACCTGATTTATATGCGTCCAAACTGTATCTTCATCGCTATTGGCTCCCTCACATGTTGGCAGATGAAGCTATCCACGGGCCAAACAAGTCAAAACCTTTCTACTGAAGGTGGATAAGGAATCCTTGTGGGAAAATAGAGTATTGTTGACATTCTTGTTGCCGTGTTACATATGTAACAAAGCAAAACTATCATTAATTTGTGTAATGGAGAAATTGATTGATCTAGAGGCATCATTAACCATCACTTGGAGATTCAAGATTGACAATTCCCTTAAACCATTAACCTTATATAGTATATGTATAAGAACAGCCAATGAACCCATTGAATTGGCTTCCACTGCTTTTTGAGTATTTCGAGAAATTCTGCATTAAGATAGCTTCCAAGGGATGGCACAGGCCAGGGTTTTATTTATCTACCTTGTTTACCGCTCCCATCGCATTGTATTTACACAAAAGAGAGACCCGCTATAGATTCTTGAATGTACTCTTGAAGATTTTAGCGAACATTCTCTTGATTCTTTCCATTTGGTTCCTCTTATATCTCTGGATATTCCTTTTATTACTCCCTGCAGCACGGATAGTCAAATTCTTCTACACCCACTTGAGGATAGGTGAAAAAGAGATTGAACACATCCAGTGGGAACAAGCTATCGTTATCCAAACAGAAGAGGAAGTCTTCTACCGACCAAAGCTCAAATTTCGTCTGGAAAAACTGGATTTACTTGCTTTGCTCTTCATCTTTTTTATCTTTCTGAACTTCTTAGTGAATGTCGATAAGTTTGCTCCTTTGGGAGATGACTGCTGGTACCATTTAGCAGTGGCCAGAAAGATCATAGAGTTGGATACAATCCCTTTATGGGATACTTGGGAGTTTCAATGGAACCCTGACGTGATTCCGTGGGATACAACAGGGTTGCAACCGGGTAGACCCCATTTGTACCCACCATTGATCCACATATTAATAGCATTCTTCTCAAAAGATGCAGAACACGTCATAGAGGGGGCCAAAGTGCTGCAAATCTTTTTGTACCCAGCAGCATTGTTAACCTCCTGGTATTTCACCAGGTTGTTGTTCTCCCCCAAAGTGGCTTTCATTGCGCTGGTCATTCTCTCCATGGATGCCACTTTTTTGCTGCTCTTCATCGGGATCATGCCCTCGTCATTGGTGAACCTCTTTTTCCCCCTATTGTTGGTCAGCTTCCTTTCCAAGCGGTTGAAAACCTCAGTTTTCTTGATGACCTTGTGTTTATACTCCCATTTGTCTCTTCCTTTTTTGGTTTTGATTTGTTTACTCGTTCTCTCCTACAAATACCGCACCTATCTCTCCTTCTACAAGAAATTCGTTGTTCTCTCTTTAGTTCTGTATCTCTTTAATCCCATACTCCCCTGGGGGCCCACATTACCCTGGGGACTCCGCGTTTTTTTCTTTAGAGATTTTGTAAGAAGTTTTGCCACCATATTTGGCAATCCCATTCTCGGCTTACTCATTGGCATGCTCTCTCTCCAGATTTTCAATCCCATCTTTCTATACTGCGGGATCAAAGGGTTAAGAAAATCATCTGGAATTAACCGCGATCTGGTAAAATACATTTTGATTGGCTTTCTCCCCGCTTTAATCTTTTACGGTGGAAGGTACTGGTTCCATACTGCTCCCTTCTGGGCCATATTCATCGCCTTATTCTTTGAGAAAAAAATCTTCTCTCGAAAAAGGATAGCTCTGCTCCTCTTGCTTGCATTCGTTCCCTTACCCATGATTGCCTTCGGGTTACCCGGGGGTGGTCCTCCTGTATTTCCCAGTGTAACTGCTTTGGACGGAGCTGTAGGATTGCATTTTCTGCCCCCCAGTTACAACGAGAATGATATAGCCTTGAAAGCTCTAATAGAACAGAACACCTTACCCAACCAGATCATACACGTGGATGAAGCCTCTCTAGCAGATAGAATTGTAGTCTTAACAGGGAGGCCAGTGGACAATGGTATGTGGTTTGAGGTAGGAAGTGAAGCAATCAGAGAAATCATACAATATACCAGACTTCATGAGAGACCAGCAGTCTTTGTTTATCTTAACAGAGAAGAATTACCGCCTGTAGACGAGGTTCACCCTCTAGGGCACTACTGGGTAGCTTACAGAGTGTGACTAAATATTCTCTACCCACACGTTGTTCTTGTAGATATCCAGAAAGACTTCTGTCTCGCAAGACCTCACAAAAGGTGTTCGGAGTATGCGCTCGTTGACAAACTCATTTAACTCCAGAGCATCTGCACACGCCACCACCAACAGCAGCTTTCCCTCCCTGATTGCTGCCACCACGCAAACTTCCTCGTTCTCAGCTAATCTGTGGGCTACATCCTCGATGACCTCCCGGTACTTGTCTGTAAAAAAGGGTTTTTCCACCTCCACAATGATCTGGGCAAACATCTTGGAAAGAGCAGATTGATCAGTAATGACAGTAAACCCCTTGATAATATTTTTTTCGATCATTTTCTTGATTCTAAAATCTATGGTGGAGTTGGGCTTCTGCAGGTCCCTGGAAATTTCGGACGTGGGCTTCCTCGAATCTCTTATCAATTGCTTCAATATCTCCCGATCGAGTTGATCCATAGTACTGTTTACCACCTCCTCATATATAAATCTTTGTAAGATTTCCAAGTAGTATTGGAAGATAGCCGAAAAGTATATATAAGTTAGAAGAAAGTGGATGCCGATGAAACGGGTGAAGACAGGTATCGAGGGACTGGATGAGGTCATGGGCGGAGGTTATCCCGCTGGAACAAATATACTCGTTACTGGAGCTTCCGGTACTGGGAAAACCATATTTTGTGCCCAATTTTTATACAAAGGACTGCGAGACTATGGTGAGAACTGTATCTACGTGACACTGGAAGAGAGACCTGAAGATCTACGAAATGAGATGATTTCTCTGGGCTGGGATTTCAAAAAATATGAAGATGAAGGAAAGTTGATCATTGTGGATGCAGCCTCAACGCGCTCCGGGTTACACACCAGAGAGAAGTACACCATGCCCAAGGGGTTTGACATCGATTCTCTAGTCACTGAAATATACAGGGCCACTAAAAGAATTGATGCTACGAGACTGGTTATTGATTCGCTGCCCTCGCTGGAGTTGCGGGTTACTGATACTGGTCAAATCCGGGGGATTATCTACCGGTTGAGTTCACTATTGTTGGAAATTGGCGTGACCTCTTTATTGACGACTGAAAGTGTGAGACATGATATGATCTCCCGTTACGGTGTTGAGGAATTCGTATGCAGAGGAGTAATCATTCTGGATTTGGAGGAGAAGGGACATGATTTGAAACGAACCCTACGGGTGAGAAAGATGAGGGGAACGAAGCACACCATGCGCAAGCTGCCCTTCGAAATTCAGCAGGATGGCATTGTTATCTACTACCACGGAGAACAGTATTAACTACTAACTATTATTTTTTGAATGTGTATCTTCAGTATTATGAGGCTATCAATTGGTTGTAGGCTTCATTGATTTCTTTCATTTTCTCCTCATGTCCCTCTTCCAGATCGGGATGGTACAGTTTTGCCAGCTTGTTTCTCGCTTTCCTGATTTCTTCCTTGGTAGCCCCAGGTTTCAGTCCTAAAACCTTTAAGTACTTCTCTTTTTGAGAAATAATCCTCTGGAATACGCGGTACCAGCAGAAAACCTGCAATTCCCAGTGCCTGCAGTAGATGCGGGCCTTTATCTGGTGTCTTCCCGCATACAGCGTGTCCAATTTTATGGGTATATCCTGGTGGGCCTCTGATTCCAAGGAGAATACCCAGGAATTACCACACATAACGTGAACCTTTTTTAACAAAGTTTTTCCACAATTCTTCACCCGTAAAATCGCATGAACTTCATCAAACAGGTTAATAGAGTCAGGCATGTCCAGCAAAACTGCAGAGAGTGGGTTGGGCAGCGTCCTCAAGTACTCTTGGCGCATCCCCCACAATCCGTAGAGAAGGAATATCACCAATACTACAAAGAATGTGTAGAAGAAAAGAATGGAGCTTAAGGGAGAGACACCTGCGTTCATTGTTGGTAATTGGCACTCGGGCATAAAAAGGCTTCGGCCCAAAGAGGTTCTCAATAAGAAATGATTGGATTGTCAAAAACTTTGGTGCTGGAAAGAAGATATTTCCAGACACAAATAATCTTGGAAGATACGTCAATCACATCAATTCTCTGAGTTTCATACTTGCGCAGTGTGAAGATCCGATGATGACATGATCCACTATTTCGATACCACCTATTTGCTGCACATACAAAGCTCACAAGTTAAGAGGATACCTTCATCAGAAGGGTTGGGATCTCCTGAAGGGTGGTTGTGCACTAAAATGATGGAAGCAGCTGCTGCAGTAATGGCAGAACGGAAGATACCTACTTGAAAATATCTGGTTATTAACTGAAAAATATTTGTGCAAACTACACCCTGATAGTAAGTACTGGTTGAACCTCTACGAGCATCCAAAATTGTGAAGAACAAAAAAGCAAAGAATGTTACACGTGTAACAAAGTTGGGAGAAGCACCAAACTGGACAACCAGAAGATGTAAACTTTTTTATCAGAAATAGAAATCCAAGAAGTACTGTATCAGCCGAATAACTCACGTGACAACCTCATGTCGTAACACATCCACAAGAGTACATATCTCTTCCAAGGTGAGAGACCACACCCTCCTCTCGGTATAGGGAATCTGTATTGTCTTAAGTCTTTCTCTGGTGACCCCTGTCAGGTCTACTGAGGACAACAATGCATTCCTGACTGTTTTCCGCTTGTGGGAGTATAACCCTGTTACAACATTGTCAAAAAAGGTGTCTGCGGCAATTTTTGGATGAGGAACTAACTTGACTAAAGCACAGTCCGTCTTCGGTACAGGGTAGAAGTTCTTCCTGGATATAACTCGTAATAATTCGCAGTCTGCCTTCATCTGGGCCATCACTGATAACCGGGAAACCTGAGGAGAAGGAGGCATCACCAGACGCTGTGCAAATTCTTTCTGGTACGACAGCACTCCTAGTTCAAATTCATGCTCCAATAATTTAAAAGTGATTTGTGAAGAAATGTGGTACGGAATATTACTGATCACCCGATCAAATACGGGCAGATCCATTTCAGTTATATCTCCTTTAATAATTTCAACGTTGTCAAAGGTGTACTCATTTTCAAGGATATTAACCATTTTTTTGTCCTTTTCAATGGTAATGACCTTTCCTGCCCGCTTTGCCAGTTCTTGTGTGATGAACCCCAATCCGGGCCCAATCTCCAATACGACGCCTCTAGCGTATGAAGCCATTTCATGTATGACAAATTGTGAAATAAGAAAATACTGGGACCAGCTCTTTTTCGGGGTTATTCTGTACTTCTTGAGCAATAATTTCACGTGCATTGAAGTTGACATTAACCAAAATTAAAACACAAATATGCGGTACTTTTCCCCTCCCTTGATTTCTAAAACGATTCTCTTGGCAATCATTTTTTTGGGATCGGGAACAGAGGGTATCCTCTTTTTGATATCATCAAAACCGGTGAACTTTTCTCTTCTCCGCTGGTTCAAAATTTCATTCATCAGCTTTTTTCCCACACCACTCAACAATTCCAGCTGGTGAAACCGTATAGTAATGGGTCGGGAATTATTAAAAAAATCGACAAATCGCTCTTCAGAACGTCCTACCACCTCTTCCACCACGTAGGGCAACTCCACCTTGGCAGAACTGGTTAAATCATCGTGGGTCAACCGTCTCTTGATGTGGTTGATTCTCTTGCGGTCACCCTTTCCAATGAAGACCCGTTCATGGGAAGCGAGGTGTCCCCGGGGAATGGCTTCCAGCAGTGAATAATGGGTCTCCCCTAACAATTGGACGATAGGGTTTCTCTTGAACCCCTTATCTGTGGGGTACCCCTGGGGGAGGTAGTCCAGTACAACTCCATAATCCTCGTACGTTTTCTGCATCTAACTCTCTCCATACTTTTGTATGATAGTCAGTATCTTTTCCAATTCTTCAGGGTTAGAAGCAAACCGTTCTTTGGAAAAGAGCACACGAATTTCCTGTGTACTCTGAGGGAGAATGTCTGCCAGTCTGCACGCCAAGTCTTCCCGGACCCCTGCGTCCACCAACTCCTTCACCAAGGCTAGAGCATCATCCAGTTTCAACCGGGAGAACTTACTGGCATGGTCCAAGGCAATGCCCTGCTCGTACAGCAGTTCTCCCAGATCTCTCCGGGAAGATAAGACCTCTTTGACCTCCGCTAGGGTAACTGGTACTTGCTTTTTAACTCTCTTTCCAATCATTTCATCCCCTCTGAGGCCGCAAGTGTTCAGGTCTGGCAATTATAGTTTTGCGTTTTGATCCTTCCTTAATCTCCAGAACGTACGAACTCCCTCTTTTTTCCTTTACTACAGCAGTTTTTCCTTGAAACTTTGGATGAGGCATCCCTTTGTGGATGGACGGTTCAATATCTATGTGCACGAACTGACCTTCATCAAATTCCTGTAAAATCCGGGACAGAGAAGGCAGCCCACGCTGCCTCGGTTTCTTTTTCATCTTGCCTCTGGTCTTGCTTCTGATGCCTTTCGATCGTTCCATATGATCACCATGGTTGCAATGAAGATTTGTACACCTTCTGTTTCACTACTTATAAATCTTTCTGGACTCTTATTGGTTCAAATTTTTCTGTTTGAGACAAGAACACAAGTAAAGAGTCCATTCGGTTTGCAGAAAGGAGAAATCAGCATGCAAAAGAGTATGCACATCTGCCCTCAACATCATAGTACAGCACATTAAACCTTCTGCACTTGATGAGCTTTCTTGTCATCTTTACTATCCCAAGTCTTTCAAGAATTCTCTTTCCACAAATACACACACAGCCCCTACTGCCATCATCATCCAGAAGGAAAGGAACCGATCCAGTAAGGACGCAGTTAATGCAAGGGCAGCAGGGAAGCCAAAGGAAAAATACAGAAATACCATGGCCCCGTCTATGGAACCTAGACCCCCTGGGAGAATGGGGAGAACACCTACTAACGTCCCCACAGTCTGTACCACCACAATAACCATGAAATTCACCTCGTATCCTAGAGCGACCACCACCAGGTAGTTCCTCAAGATGACCAAAAACCAGAACACAAATGAAATGGACAGAGAAATTGTAAGATCTTTCCTTCGTGAAGAAAGTTTTCTGATAGCCCCGTGGTACTGCTCTACTGCTTCTTCTATCTTACTCTCATACTTTTCCGCTCTCTTGGAAAATTTGGCAATAATTCTCATAAGAGAAAACATTAACCCTTTGGCTGCTTTTAAACTGAAGGAAAAGTACAGGACTAAAGACAGCAAAATCACATTAAAAAAGAGAGCTATACAGAGAATGATTATCATTTGAGCACTTATTTCCAGCAGTAATATGAAATATGCCAGAGAAATGGTCATAATAATCAGGAACGGAAAACTATCCAGAACACGATCGATAGCAACAGTGGCAAACGTATTTTCAAAATCGATGCCCTCCTTCTTTCCCAAAAAGTATGCTCTGAAGGGTTCTCCCCCAGCTCTGGCCACCGGGGTAATGTTGTTGAAAAAAATGCCAATGAGAATTCCTGCGAAAGAGTTCTTGAATCTCACCTGTTGGAATGGCCTCAATAAAATCCTCCATCGTGCAGCCCACAAAGCTACAGCCGCAAACTCGCAGATTACAGCTGCTAAAAAAAGGAGAGGGTCTGCCTGATAGATTACCTCAATGACATCGCCAGCTCCTACCACGTGTATCATCAAGAAAATGATGGAAGTACCAGCCAGCAAGAGGATAATAGATCTTATTTTTGCCATTTTTCTTCCTCCTCAAATTTATGATTAGTTTTTTCGTGTTTTTGAGTTTTCTTGTGGGGTTCTTCAGTTTCTTTTTCAGTTTCTTTTTCTTTTCTACTTTTTAACTGAGAAATTCTTCTCCTCAAACTCAAGAGTGTTCTATCTATGATGTCTTCTCTTTCAATCTCGATATCCAGAAAATAGCTTTTGACAGTGACCACGATCACGCCCAAAATCAAAGGCCCCGCCAATACACCTATAGGCCCCAGAGCCATGATTCCTCCCAGAATGCCTATTAACATCACCATGGGATGCACGTGGGAGATCACCCCTGATATCTTTGGCCGGATATACAACTCTGGTATCAACGAAATGGTCACATAACAGATGATGACCACCTCTACAGCATACACGAGCTGTCCTTGAAGTGCATACCATAAGAACAGTCCCAAAAAGACAGTCCATGGCCCAATCAACGGTATAAAGTCAAAGACTGCTACCACCACTCCCATGACCACAGGGTCTCCAAAGCCCAAAATGTAAAAGACAATGACGCTGATGAATCCGGTAATGATGGCCTTGAAGAGATAGCCCACAACAATCCCATACACCACTGCATCACATGCATTGATCAACTTGGTAATCCTTGGTCTGGATGGTTCAGGAGCCATTTTTATCAAAGCTTCTTTAATTCCTTTCCCATCACGAACAAAGTAAAAAGAAAGGAATGCAGCAAAGAAGAGGCGGGCAATCCCGCCCGGAAGCTTGAATGCCCAGTCAATAATAGTTTTGGTAACTTCCTGGGTGAATATCCCAATCTTTTCAGTCATTAACTTGAGGGACTCTTCTGCTATCTGAGTTTCACTGATGCCCAAGAAGTGGAGCGTCCTTTCAATGAAACCCACGAGCGTGTTCTCAATAGTCTGGAGTTCCAAGAGGATATCTTTCAAAGCGTGCTGGGCCACCAATGCATTCATTAAAGAAACAAAGGTGAAGGCTAAAAACAGGAATAAAGGAACTAACACGATAACCTCGGCCAAAAATGTGGATAATGTTTCATTTTTGAGGTCGATCTTATCCTTTGCGGGACGAACGAGATAGGAGAAAATGACTGCTATCAGCAAAACATCCAGGAAATAATACGTAATGTAGAACCCCAGAACTAGGAGTACGCAGAAGGCGATAATAGTTCCTATCTCAAATGACCGGGAATCCATGACCCCCTTCTGAACTACTGGTTTTTAAAGCTTTGTCAAAGGTGGGTGTTGCCAAGGGGGCTGGAGGAAGATTTTTCAATCTCTTCACCTACCACGAAGTCACAAAAAATAATCAAAAACCAAAGTTGTTACACGTGTAACAAAGTGAGACTAATACAAGGGGTTGGCAATTGTTTTCACTGAACCAGCGCGTGATCACGAACACTAACCAGTATTGTTTACTGCCTCTCAAATTCACTGCATGCTTTCTTTTCTCTGCTGACGAAGTTCCCCGTTATACCACATCCCCCTATCTCTACCTCGGTAAATTCCAGAAACTGCTTCTCCCAGAAGACACATTCACCACAGGTGGGTACAAAGGACTCCCATCTTCTCTGAGCTTTCACTTCTTCTTTGAGCATATCCAGGGTTTTTGTGCGTTTTGGGGGTTTTGCTCTGGATAACTCCCTTTTCTGGTTAAGAGACTGAAGGTTCTGAATTTTTTTCACGTCAATTGTAGGAGATGGTCTTTTGGGTTGGATTAATCGAGGGTTACTGGAACTTTTTTTTACTGTTCTTGCAGGGTTTTTGACTCTTTGAGCTTTCTCTTTCTTTTCCTTTTCTGTCTTTCTTTTCCTTTTCTGTCTTTCTTTTCCTTTTCTGTCTTTTTTTCCTCTTTTTTCCTTCTCTCTTTCCAAATTCTTGAATTTCAATCTTTCATTGAGGATCTGACCGAACCAGATATCTATAACAGATTCGGGAAGAAATGAAGAGAACATGTAAACTGAATCACTTGTTTTTCTAATAAGGGAAGGATTTTCTCGAAATCCATGCTGTTCCAACAGTTCTCGTGACTCCAAGAGGTGCATCTGCGATAAAGGGGTGGTAAACCCTATGTGTTGAACCTTTTTTTCTTTTGTTACAAAGTATACAGCTTTTTCGTAGTTCATATGCTCCTCCTTAAAAGGCTCTCTGCTATTTGTTCATCCATGGAACTCATACATTCTGTAAACAGGCTGGTCCCTATCAATGCTGCTAAAAGTCTTTTCCCCTCTTCTGTGAGGTCTGCCCGGAATACGGAAGCCCGAATCCCCACGTAGGGGTATCCTTCTGATTCAACCAATTTCTTTTCACCAGGACCTGGTACACGCTGCGGGCGCATAGTGATTAACTCCAATGCCACCAGTTCCTGAAATTGATCTGGAGATTCGAAATAACTGAAGATTATGTCCAGATCAGGAACTAAATTCTGTTTGAGATCGTACATAAATTTGAGCTGCATTCCATCCAGGAATATAACTTTATCTTTGAGAACACGGTAGCCCTTTTCTGTTTGCACAATAGCGTACGTCACATTTTTCTTAGAAGGGAGCTCCTTTTAAGCATTGTGATGTTGACAGATGTTGGCAAAGGATTACAGGGTTGTAACACCCTGGTAAATTCTAATTCAGTGGTCTGTATAGGTATAAAAGGAAAAATAATTCTGTAAGCTCGGTCATGAAATTGTGGTGGAGGTTACATGATAAGATCCTGACAATTCTGGATCAATAGGGAGAGAGAGACGTTAAATTGGTTAACATAATATTTTTTATGGAATCAAATATAATATTTTAGAATTTTGGTTCATTCTTGTAGGTTAAACCTTTATATACTATGGTTGGGTGATCTATATTAGTGTCAAACATAAAAATAAGAGAATTATCCCAGCAGAGCCAACGACGAAAAGAATCTCTGCTGGGAAGGGTGATTAACCAGTTGAAAATCACCTCTATACCCTGGAAGGGTACAGATGTTAGTAAAGGTTTTGATCCATTTTCTCTATCATGGGAAGTTGAATTGTCCAATGAGAGGGTGGTCCATGTACATGAACTGCTGAGGAGAATAACTCCAGTGTGTTATAAATAGGTATGGAGGAGAAAAAAAGATGATATCCTGCACTATGTAGTAGTAAAGACGATCACAAGATAATTGGACACTCTCAAGAAAACGAAAACTTTATATATTGAGAGGCTTCGTTTAAAACAAAAGAGAACGGTTGTTCTCATGAAAGGAGGGAAAACATGAAACCGAAAGTGAAAGTCATTGCAGCTGTAGTGATTCTGGCAGCCCTGTGGGCTGGTTGTATCGGTCAGGAAGAAGTAGTAGAGACGCCCGCACCAACAACAGCAGCACCAACAACAACAGCGCCTCCAACAACGACCCCACCACCACCAGAACCAGTGATCTTTGTCTTTGGTTCATCCGGTGATGCAGTGCGACTTGATCCAGCAGACGTGACAGATGGTGAATCCATTCAGAGGATGGACAACATACATGAAGGTCTTGTACAGTACGATGGAGGAACTACAAACATAATACCGTGTCTTGCTACAGATTGGACTGTTTCAGACGACAAGTTGACTATTACCTTCAACCTTCGAAGAGGTGTTCAGTTCCACCACGGCTACGGTGAAATGACAGCAGATGACGTGGTCTTCTCCTTTGCACGACAGTACGACGAGACCAACTGGTACAACGATAAGGGAGAATGGGCATACTGGGGCTGGATGTTCACTGACATAGACTTTGTAGAAAAAATAAACGACTACACTGTTGCCATTCACATGCTGCGGCCAAATTCTTCTATAATGACCAGTCTTGCCATGTTTACAGTCTGCATTGTCAGTGAGGACGCTGCTAGAGACTATGGAGAGGATTACTTCAAGAATCCAGTTGGAACAGGCCCATTTGAGTTTGTTGAATGGGTAAAAGACGACCACATAACGTTGAGAGCGTTTGACGAGTACTGGCAGCCAAGAGCACAAATTGACGAGCTGATCTTTAGGGTGATACCAGACCCCTCAGCGCGGTTGATGGCTTTACAGGCAGGAAGCGTTCACGGAATCGAACATGTTGATCCACAGCACCTTAGCATCATACAAGCAGATTCTAGCCTTCAGTTAATTTCACAGGCTGGAATGAACGTTGGATATATTGCACTAAACTGTGGAGAAGGATACGTCGATGCCAATGGAAATGGAAAGTGGGACGAAGGAGAAGAAGCTGATGTACCTGGAGTTTTTGAGCCCTTCACGGATGTTCGTGTGAGAAGAGCTATAGCGTATGCAATTAACAAACAGTCTATTGTTGATAACCTGTACCAGGGAGCAGCCAGTGTAGCAACCCAAGGACAGCCTCCCTCACTGTTTGGATGGAATCCTGCTGTTGAGGGATACCCATACAATCCAGATGAAGCAAGGCGGCTCTTAGCAGAAGCTGGATACGAAGATGGATTCACTGTAACGCTCTGGCACATGGGTGCAACGTCACGACCATATTTCCCCGTGCCTACTCAGATAGCTGAAGCAATTCAGGCTGATTTAGCAGCTGTAGGAATTACAGTTGAGCTGTTCACAGAGGACTGGGGTACCTACTTGCAGGATACTGAAGCTGGAAATCATCCGATGGCAATGCTCGGCTGGTCAGGTGACAACGGTGACCCTGATAACTTCCTCAATGTCCTCTACGGAGAGGATAAAGCTACGGTAGGAACTGCTGGAAATATTGCATTCAAGAGAAATGAGGCATTCCAGGATCTCTTAGATGCTGCGTTGCTGACCTTCGACCAGGCAGAGAGAGCTTCACTGTACGAGCAGGCAAATGAACTTTTGGTAGAGCAGTGCTCACACGTCTTTATCGCTCACGCCGATCAGAACCTTGCATTCCTCGCTAACGTGCGCGGCTACATCATCCATCCAACCAGCAGAAAGTTCTTCTATACTGTGTGGTTAGCGTAAATTTATTTCTTTTTTTTCTTTTTTAAGGTGATAAAATGAAAGAATATATCCTAAAAAGATTGGCAATGCTCATTGTCGTGCTGTTCGGCGTTTCCATTATTACCTTCGTACTGGTAAGGGCAGCACCTGGAGATCCTGCTATTCATTTTGCAGGTCAGCATGCATCTGTTGAGGTACTTGAACGAATAAGAGAGAAGTATCACCTCAACGATCCTATTTATGTTCAGTACTACATATGGGTCAAGATGGCCTTGCAGGGCGACCTTGGAAGGTCGATCGAGTCTCGTGAGCTTGTCACAACTGAAATCATGGATAGATTGCCCACGACACTGGAATTATCGCTGGTTGCGATTATTATTGCATCTATTTTTGGAACTGTTGCAGGCATACTGTCTGCTGTTCGTCAGTATTCAGCCGTGGATTACAGCGTCATGTTTGGAGCACTCTTTGGAGTGTCCATGCCAGTGTTCTGGCTGGGGTTGATGATGCTGTTTATCTTTGGTGTTAAATTGGGAGTACTACCTGTAGGAGGAAGACTATCAGTAGGGATCGACCTCGAGAGAATTACAGGAATGTATGTATTAGACAGTATTCTCACAGGTAATTGGAAAGCATTGACAGATAGTATTAGACATTTAATTCTTCCTTCTGTAGCACTGGCCACCATTCCCATGGCAACAATAGCCAGAATGACGAGATCTTCCATGCTCGAAGTCTTGAGACAGGATTATATTAGAACAGAACGAGCAAAAGGTCTTTCTGAGAGAGTAGTTATCTATAAGCATGCCATAAAGAACGCCTTAATCCCTGTTATTACAGTAATCGGGATGAATGTTGGCTTACTCATGGGAGGAGCTGTGCTCACAGAGACTATATTCACGCTTCCAGGACTTGGCAAGTACATAGCTGATGCTATTCTAGCGTATGATTACCCTGTCATCCAGGGATTTACCATATTCTTTGCCACAGCATTTGTGATGATCAATTTAATGACTGATCTTATATACGTTTATATAGATCCGCGAATTAAATATAGGTGATTCATATGACAGAAGATACGGAAGTTACGGAAGTTAAACGCAGAACGCGATTTCAGGACATTACAAGACAGTTGAGAAAGAATAAGTCTGCGATGTTTGGTCTAACCATGATGCTGACAATTGTCATTCTGTGCGTGGGAGCACCTCTCTTCGCTCCTCATGGACCGCATGATTCCGATCTTTCTCGAGGACTCAAACCAGGATTCTGGTCTGATGATTATTTACCCGGATATTATTTGGGAACTGATTATTTAGGCAGAGATCTTCTTGCGAGGATTCTCTACGGCGGTAGAGTGACGCTCAGCGTTGGATTTGTGGCCTTAGGATTTGCTGTGACAATGGGGATCATCATGGGCATGTCATCAGGGTACTTTGGGGGATGGGTAGATAACGTTGTCATGCGCATCGTAGATATTTTGTTTGCATTTCCCGCATTACTGCTGGCTTTAGTAGTGGCAGGTACTTTGGGCAGAGGAATAGATAAAGCAATGCTCGCTATAGGGATAGTGTATACTCCTCAAATGGCTCGAGTGGTGAGAGGAGCAGTACTGATCATTAAAGAAACAGAATACATCGAGGCAGAACATGCTATAGGATCATCCACATTGAGAATAATCTTTAAACATGTACTTCCCAATTCTCTGGCTCCCATCATTGTGTACTCAACATTGATGCTGGCAACAGCTATTCTCGATGCTGCTGCTCTAGGGTTCTTGGGAGTTGGAGCGCAGGCACCTTCTCCTGAGTGGGGGTTGGCACTGTCCATTTCAAGAAAGTATCTGGTGGGAGGTGCATGGTGGGCTGCCACATTCCCTGGTGTAGCTATACTGCTTTCAGTGATATCGTTAAACCTCTTGGGCGATGGGCTGAGAGATGCACTGGATCCACGACTGATGGGAGGTGCAAAACTGTGAACCTGTTAGAAGTTCAAAACCTGAAAACCCATTTTTTCACTGATGATGGTATAGTGAAAGCAGTGGATGAAGTAAGTTTCTCCATTGGTAAAGAGGAGACCTTTGGTCTGGTGGGCGAATCAGGATGCGGCAAATCAGTAACTGCATTGTCGATTATCCGATTGATTTCATGGCCTCCTGGCAAAATTGTGGAAGGAAAGATACTCCTGGAAGGTGAAGATCTTGTGCAAAAATCGGAAAAAGAAATGCGGAAAATACGAGGATGCAAGATATCAATGATTTTTCAGGAACCTATGACTTCCCTGGACCCTGTATTTACGGTGGGAAATGAGATCATGGAAGTAATACGGCTTCATCAGGGTCTTGGTAAAGAAGAAGCACGAGAAAAGACCATTGAGATGCTGAAAATAGTAGGTATTCCTGACCCTGAAAGACGAATAAACGAGTACCCCCATCAGTTATCAGGCGGTATGCGGCAGAGAGTGATGATCGCCATGGCCTTGTCGTGCAATCCCAAGCTTTTAATTGCTGATGAACCCACCACAGCTTTAGATGTCACTATCCAAGCTCAGATACTGAGGCTGGTGGACCAGTTAAAAGAAGATTTCGCAGCTTCCGTACTTCTTATCACCCATGATTTGGGAGTAATAGCCCAGCAGTGTAGAAATGTGGCAGTCATGTATGCAGGTGAAATCGTGGAACGCGGCAGTGTGGAAGCAATTTTTGAGAATCCTCTTCATCCCTACACGGTGGGGCTGAATGGGGCGATTCCGCGACTGGATGTTGATACTGATAGGCTCCGAATCATTGAAGGGACTGTACCAGACTTAATAGAAGTACCTCCAGGATGCAGGTTTCATCCGCGATGCCCCTATGCTATGGATATATGCAGGGAAAAGCATCCAGATATTGAAGAACGAGAGAACAATCATCTTTACCGGTGTTTTTTGGAGGAATTACCATGGTGATGCTGGAAATCAGAGAGTTGAAAAAATACTTCAATGTAGGTGGAGGACTCCTCAAGAAGCCTGAAATAAACAGGGCAGTGGATAATGTATCATTTGTCATAGAAGATGGGGAAACATTAGGATTGGTGGGAGAGTCTGGATGCGGGAAAACGACGTGCGGCAAAACCATCATAAAATTGTATGAGCCTGATGGTGGAAAAATACTGTTCAAAGGGGAAGATATTACCAATCTGAACAGGTCACAGATGAGAAAATACAGACGAGACATGAGCATTATTTATCAGGACCCATTTGGATCATTAGATCCGCGAATGACTGCTGGAGGAATCGTAGCTGAACCTATGGAAGTCCACAATTTATATCCAAAGAGAGAAAGAGAAGAAAAAGTTCTTGAGATCATGGCAAGGGTGGGGCTAACACCAGAGCAGATGAACAGGTACCCCCATGAGTTTTCTGGTGGTCAGAGGCAGAGAATAGGGATTGCAAGGGCTCTGGCAGTTGATCCTGATTTTATAGTTGCTGATGAACCTGTTTCTGCTTTGGATGTGTCGATACAGGCTCAGATTTTGAATTTGATGCAGGATCTTCAAGAGGAGTTTGGCTTTACCTACTTGTTTGTTACGCACGATTTGAGTGTGATAAAACACATTTGCGATCGAGTGGCAGTGATGTACGTGGGAAAAATTGTGGAGATGGCATCAAAGAGAGAGCTTTTCGGAAATCCACTGCACCCTTATACAGAAGCTTTGTTGAGCGCTGTCCCTGTTCCCAATCCGAAATTTAAAGGGAAGGAAATTATTTTGAAAGGAGATGTCCCCAGTACTACTAACCCACCTTCAGGGTGCAGGTTCCATACGCGGTGCATGTATGCCAAGGAAATCTGTTCTGAAAAAGAACCTGTATTTGAAGAAAAAGATAAAGGTCATTTTGTGTCCTGTCACTTCAGATAATAACAAGTGCCCGTGAATGAAGAAGCTTCTGCAAATGAGTTAGTAAAGAAAAGAAGTAAATGGGCTCTACAATCACTGTTTTTTCAATTCATCCAGTATGATATCTGCAGTCCACAGAGCTACCTTTCCTGTCACATCAGTACATTTATCAACATGGCCGCCCATTTCCTCGAATTTTTTGTAATCATCCCTGTCTAAAAGATTAAATGATCGTCCAAATATCTTTTTCTGGACATCTCTACAGACGACGCCTCCGAACTCTTCAACAAATCTGTCATGTAGTTTTTTAGCTGCTTTGTACGCTCTACCTGCTCTTTCTCTGGATTTATACCCCTCTCTATCCCTCCCGAATACGAGCCCTATAGCCATGATACCTCCGACTAAAGCACCGCAGGTACCATCACCAGCTAAAGCACCGCCGCCTGCTAACCCTGTTCCACTTTTAAATGCATCATCTCCTCCAATGCCGAACAAATCATACATAGCAGCAAGCATAGCTTGGGGGCAGTTGCCTAAATCTCTTTCGTAAGCAAAAGCTGTATCATATGCTTTCTTTAATACTTCCTCTCTGGTCATGTTTCTGTAATCTATCATGATATCACTCGCTATGAATGAAAACCTTCCTTTAAAAATCCTCCTGATAAGTGTTTCTGGGAGACAAGCCTCTTCGGCTTGTGAAAAGACTGGGAATGTCAATTTCCAGTGCTGAAGATCTTCAATCTCTTTTAGTATTATAATATTCCTAGAATAACTGATAAAACCCAGCAATTTGTTACACGTGTAACAAAAGTGAGAGAAACACCCAATGATTTGATAATCCCTGAAAATCTACTTGGGGTTGTTACAGTAGTTCTAAATATAGTGTTGATGTTCAGAAATGGAGATTGATATCTGAAGATTTCAACAATGGAACTTTAACCTTTGAAATTTTTCAACGCCTTTAGGACAGCATTTATATCTTCTTTTCCTTTGAATTCTACTATATCTCTAGAAACGTCCTTATCATGTATTTCTTCCCTGATAAGCTCAAATAATCCTTTCAACAGTTCATTTGATATGTCCAATTTATTCAGTTCTATAGGGATATCTTTATGTGAAGTCAAAAGATAGAGTAAGAGACCACTATATATAACGTCATCATTTTTGATTTTTTGTCTCAAATCAAAACATATTGAAAATGCTTCAATAGAATCTTCTATTCTTTTAGACTTGAAATATAAGATCCCAGCTCTTTTTAAATCTTTCGCAGCTTTCTTATAGTTCTCCATTAAGGAATGTGTTATTCCTCTGCTTTCATAAGCTTCTGGATATTCTGAGTTTATCTCTATGGCTTTTGTATAGTCCCTTACGGCTTCACTAGATCTCTCTAGTTCAGAATATACAAGTCCACGCTTGTAGTATGGTTCTGCATCCTCTGGATCTAACTTTATTGCCTTACTGTAATCCTCTATAGCTCTATCAAATTCTTTCAACCTGAAATAAAGATCTCCACGACTATCATAAGCCAGAGCTAAACCAGGATCTAACTCTATAGCTTTATCAAATTCTGCGATTGCTTTCTCAAATTGGTTCAATCTATAGTAAACCCAGCCACGATTGTTGTACGCCTGAGCAATACCTGGATCGACCTCTATAGCCTTATCAAAATCTGCGATTGCTTTCTCAAATTGGTTCAATCTCAAATAAACTAGGCCACGATTTTTATATGCTAGAACATAACCAGGATCTAACTCTATAACCCTATTGTAATCTGCGATTGCTTCCTCAAATCTTTCCAACTCATAATAAACAATTCCACGATTATGATAGGCTTTTTCATATTCTGGATCTAACCCTATAGCTTTAGAAAAATACTCCAAAGCATTTTCGAGCTTCTTTTTGGAAAAACACGCTTCGCCTAATCTATTATATATTACAGATAGTTCCTTTAAATCATCTCTTCTTAGCTCACGAAATCTACACAAATTTTCATCAGATTTCTCAAGATCATCCAAAGTAAAATAGTAGATTACCAGGTTTTCATATAATTCGGACCTCCTGTAGTCATCTGTTATAGTTTCAAGCAAATGTTCATCCAGATCTATCCTCTTCTTGAGTTCCTCTCCATCCCATGAAAGCAACGAAGGTGCTTCACGAACCCCAAAGGAGACTGCTGGTAGACTTGGAACGTATTCCGGCAGAATTTCTTTTTCTCGTCCTGAAAAATCATAGGTTCTACTCCTGAATCTCCATAAATCAGGCGCAAGAGTAAATACCCCATTCATATCATATTTACTTCCCAAGACTATAATGGGCCTCTTAATATCATAAAGAAAATCCCTGTGTAAATTCAGATAACTTAGGATTTCTGGAGCTTGATTCATAATCCCCTGCACAAAATAGACTATATTTTCTTCAGTTTCCCTCCATTTCAGAAGGATGTCTACCAGCTTAAATAACATGTCTTCTCTGCTCAGATTGACCCTGTAAATCTCAAATCCATCTTCCTCTATCCTATCTTCTATCCATGAACTTGATCCATTTAGAATTATGAAAATAAGGCAGTTCTTACCTTTTGTAAGTTCAAGTTCATTCAGTAATTCCTTTAATAGTTGGGTGAACATCATACCACACTTCATTATTGAAATATTCCAGAATTACCAGAGAGAAGCAGCAAAGTTTATTCAATTCAGTTGTATTTCTATTTCCTCTTATAGCTGGAAATAGTATCTTAAGTGGTTTTCTTGAGTTTTTTATTTTCCATAGGACTTCTTCTTTTATTTTGCTCTTTCTGTCTACATAGTATGTTTTGAGCTTTTCACCTTTGAGAGGTTCTTGCGGATCAAAAAGAGCGTACATTTCTGAAAGGGTTTTCGCCTTCATATTCATCAGATAACCTTTGTATTTGATTTATAAAAAGGTTATGTCAGCCAGGGGGTTTTCAAATATTGGGTGTAAACTTTGTTACACGTGTAACATGAGTGAATTTACCTTTCAATTCATAGATCAACGACAAAAGAAACTTATGAGATTAGACAAGTTCCAACACCTGAAACCTTTACAGTACTGCCAGCCAAACATGAACCTGCCACATAATTAGACACTTCGAGTGAGTGGTAATTACCGAACCAGATATTGATGTACAAACACTAAGATTGTCACGTCTCTGGGGATGAAGAACTCCAATCTTCTTTGTTATCATTTTATCAAGACTAGCGTGATAAAAGGCAATAGATTGTTACACATGTAACATTTGTGAGACAATCACCCGACAATTTTACAACCCCAAATACACCAAAGCTTTAAAAATACTGATCTTCTGAAGCTGTGATGTTTGCACTCCTTGGTGTCCCTGTAGCTTTCATAATCATATTGTTACTGGTAAGAAAAAAGTTCCCGTATGGTATTTCCATCATTATTGGAGCAGTCATAATTGGCATTTTCTGCAGATTTACAGTTGAAGATTTTCTTAATAGTGCTGTAGAAACTGTAAAAGACAAAGATACGTTAAATTTAACTGCTATCATCATTTTAATAGGTATCTTGGGCTACAGTTTCAAAAAGACAGGGCAAATTAATATCACCATAGACGAGTTAAGAAGATTATTTGGAGAAAAGACTGTTTTAGCAGCTTTACCTGCTGCCTTTGGCATGCTGCCCATTCCGGGGGGTGCTTTAATGTCTGCCCCCGTCATCGAGCCCGAAGCCAACAGACTGGGGTTAACTCCTGAGCACAAAACGTACTTGAATATCTGGTTTCGCCACACATTGTTGATGGTCTTCCCCTTGAGTGCAATGATCATTCTATCAGCCAGCCTCGTTCACGTATCTGTTTACTCCGTGATTGTTAGACTCTTTCCGTTGTTTCTCATAGCGGTGACAACTGGTTACATTGTGGGGCTAAAACCCATAAAAGCTCCACCGAGACATGAAGAATCAGGAAGCTTGTTAAAAGCTTTGTACGGACTGTCTCCTATCATTGTGGTGATCATTTTAAACATTGTATTCCACATCGGATTTGCTGTAGGGCTTGTCGTGGGAGTTTTATTACTCTTTATAGAGAACAAAGTTTCAGTTAAAGAAGCAGCACACATGGTGAAAAAGGGCTTTTCCTGGGAAATGGCAGTAGCCATCGTGGGCATCATGTTCTTCAGGCAGATTATCAATAACTCCGGCGTGGTAACAGATATTATGAACCTGCTGGAGGGAACTCCCACGATTCTTTTGATGGTAGGCCTCCCCATGGTCATCAGCTTGTTCACTGGATTGGCTGTCCTCTCAATTGGAGTTTCCTTTCCCCTCCTCTTTCCATTATCACCTCTTCCACCGCCGTTATTTGCAGCCATTTTGTATACATCAGCTTTTACCGGTTATCTGGCAAGTCCTTTACATTTGTGTTTGATTTTGACTAAAGAATACTTTGGTTGTAGTTTGTTAAACGTTTACAAACGGTTCCTCCCTTCAGTGGCTGTTCTTGTTTGCTACAATGTTTTACTCACCATGGTTCTCCTTTAATGTTTGTATCTCTTTGAATATAAAAATTCCTGAATGTAAGTGAAAAGGACAAATTTGTTACACGTGTAACAAAAGAGATAATTGAAGTACTTTTTTGCACAGGTTTATAATGTCAATGAAGGTAAGGAAGACTTGAAGGTAAGGAATACTATGAAGATAGCTTTAATCCAGCCAGAAGTGCCCCAATCAGAAGATGAAGATCTTTTGGGAGTCTATCCTCCCATAGGGTTGGCATGGCTTGCAGGAAACATTAAAGAACAGGCTCAAATAGTGGACTTGAGAGTAACCCCTCTTGAAATTGATAACTGGGATGTTGTAGGAATATCCTGTCAGACTGTCTCATTCACTAATTGTAAAACACTTGCTGAAACACTAAGGGATGAACTTGATGAAGCAGTGATCGTAACAGGAGGACATCACCTCATTCCAGAGGAATTACTTACCTTTTCTGACTACGTGGTGAGAGGAGAAGGTGAAATCACCTTTAAGGAGCTTCTCTCTTGTATAGAAGGAATCCCAATGAGCCCTATTCTGGGAGTGACCTCCCATGGAGGGAGTAATCCAGATCGCCCACCTGCAGATGTGACCTTACTAGATCCTCCTGATTATGACATTATCCCACTAGAAAAATACTGCCCCAACGAGGGAGCCATGGTGACCAGCAGAGGATGTCCGTACCATTGCGTGTTCTGCACCTCTCCCTTTGGTGCAGTATGGAGAGGGCGCACACCCTCCCAGGTGGTAGCAGAAGCTGAAATACTCCTTGGAAAAGGAGCACAAACCCTGCACATCATGGACGATCTTTTCACCTACGAGAGGGAACGGGTTCTTCAAATATGTGAAGGGTTTCACTCTTTATCTGTGGCATGGGACCTCCCTAATGGGACAAGAGTGGATGCAGTTGATCAAGAAATGCTGACTACTATGGCGGAAAGCGGCTGCACAAAAATATTGTATGGGATAGAATCTGGGGTACAGGATGTCTTGAACAAAATCAGAAAACACGTAACGTTAGCCCAAATAGAAAAAGCAGTTTCCATGACAAAAAATGCTGGCATAGAAGTTGAAGGATTGTTCATGGTAGGAAACCCAGGAGATACCCCCAAAACAATAAAGAAAACAGTGGAATTTGCAAAAAACCTGGATATCAAAGGACACTTCAGTCTGGCAACTCCCTATCCTGGTACTGATTTTTATACGTGGGTGAAAACCTACGGGACATTCTTGGATGTACCTTATGAGGATTTTGAGCAGGTTCCTGTTTTTGAGACCTTTGATTTTTCAGCAGAAGATCGGCTGCAGATGTTGCAGTGGGCATCTGCAGAGTGCAAATAAAATACTCGCACAAAAATGTGAATAAAAATTACTCAATTTGGATTCCAACTTCACTGCACTTCTCTATTATTTCCTCCTCAATTTTATGAATATTATCTTGTATATCCTTATTTCTCGAAATAATATTCTCTTTTTTTGTTTTCAGACCCTTAATTCTGTCTTTTTTCTCTTCTATCTCTCTTTTTGCAGCTTCTATCTTCTTTAGAATATCACTATCTGCAGGCCCAGCGTCCATTTGAGTCTTTAATGAATGGTACTGCTGCTGCAGGGTGAGTAACCCATCATTCAAAATCAACTCCAGAATATCCATGACTTTTTCTTTCTTGCGGCCCTTCTCTTTGATCACCTGCTTTACTAAAGCTTCCCGCATCTTTTCAGCTATCTTCTTCAGGCGAGGGTACCCCTCATCCTCTTTCAAAAACTGCTCTGTCAAGTGTTCATACTCCTCCAAAAGCTTTAAATTGAAGGGAAAATTCCCCAGCTCCACATGTCTCTTGAACTTGCGGAAGTCTCTATCCAGCGGGTGTAATACATTGTAGATATCCCCTTCTACAGATTTGAGATTTTCTGAAAGCTCTTTCTGCCGCTTTTCCAGGTTCAATACCTTCTGGTATTCACTGCTGGATTCAAGAAGGGAAGCCTCTTTTTCAAGCTGAATCAAATTTTTCTCAAGGGTTTTAATGCTCTTTTCGATTTCTTTTTCTCTATCAGTTCCTGTCTCCTTTTTCATTCCTTTGATTACAGAAAATCTCTCATGAATCGATCTGAAATCTGTAAAAATACTCTCTTCAGATTGAAGCAGTTCCCCCAGTAATTTGTTGTAGATGGCGATTTCCTTCGCAATCTTAGCAAAGGTTTTCATCTCTCTACCAAAGGCTAAATGCAGGTACCGTCCGTGTATTCTGTTCAGTTTTTGAATCTGCTGCAGCGCGTCAGTGACCTCATTGTGGAACTTTTTCAATCCCTCGTAATCAGTCGATTCCACACGTATTCTCGCAGTGACATTCTTCAGAGAATTTGCAAACCGCTTCTGTGTGTTCTTGACGATATTATCCAGTTTCTTGAACATTTCTTCTCTTTCCATTTCCTTGAGCCGTTCCAGAAACTTTGAAAGCTCCTCAAAGCAGTTCAGAATTTTCTCGACATAACTCGCACTTTCTTCAGCAATTTTTTCCTCTTCTTCTAAAATCATCTGGTAAACATAGGAATCCAGACTATCAAATGGAACTGTCTCTCTTCTTCTGACACCTTTCTTTTTGAGCATTCCTGTGAGTTTATTTGTGAAACCCATTATTCCACCGATAGGTTTTTGTAAGGGTACTAATAAAGGTTACCATGTTTGAAATTATGGAGAAAGGAATTGCCACAGGTGTGCAGCAGGGTGCTCAATACGTAGAGGTAAGAGCAGAAAATGTCCAGACCACTATGATAGGGTACTCTGACGGTCGTGTTGATAACCTGAATGCAAAAGTGCGATCTGGTGTGGCCTGCAGAGTTCTTTACAACGGGACTTGGGGCTTTGCCTGCGGCACAATTGATGACGTAGAATCCCTGGTTAAGAAAGCGTGCTCTCTCGCTCAAACAGCTTCTCCTTACCGAAAAGAGAAGATACAACTACAAGAGGTTGAACCCTACCAGGATGAAACAAAGAAACAGTTTAAAACTCCTCCTCACGAGGTTTCCTTTGAGGAGAAGATATCACGGTTAGATAACCTATGCACGTTAATCCAGAAGTACGATGCACGGATTAAAGCAGTCTCTCTCAAGTACACAGATTCTCACGGATTCAAGTATCTGGTAACCAGTGAAGGCACAAGAATTGCTCAGGAAACAGGTTCTGTCTACAACTACTGCTGGGTGACAGGAAAGGAAAATGGAGTACTCACTGCAGCCAGAGATGGAATAGGATCAACTGAACAAGGGTTTGAGTACTTCGAGACAGAGACAGAACAAAAAATAGCTGAACGCATGGGAAGACGAGTAGTCCTCCAGTTGGAAGGGAAAACCCCGAAAAAGGGAAGTTTCCCCTGTGTCTTGGGCCACAGGGTCGTGGGAGTATTAGCACATGAGGCACTGGGTCACTTGGCTGAGGCAGATTTGACATTAAATTCAAGTTTCAACGGTAAACTAGGGAAAAAAGTGGCTTCTGATAATGTTACCATGGTGGATGCTCCCATCAAAGGGACGTTCGGTGCATCAAAGTACGATGATGAGGGCGTGTTAATGCAGCGGGTTGACATTATCAAGGAGGGTGTCTTTACTGGATTACTCACTGATCGGGAATATGCGCACCGGACGGGGCTACCTGTCTGCGGCTCTGCCAGAGCTGAGAACTTTTTGCATCCACCTTTGATCCGCATGAGAAACACCTTTTTTGACAAGGGTGATCACAGTAATGAGGAGCTCTTTGAGGGTATTGACTTCGGGTATTACTGCGTGGACTTCCGCGGAGGTGAGGCTCAATTGAATTCGAGCTTCCAGATTGGTATACAGGAGGCCTTTGAAATACGAAATGGTGAAATCCAAGATCCCATAAAGGATTTATCCATCAGTGGAATAGCTACAGAAGCACTATTCTTGATTGAGGGAATCGGCAAAGAATTAGAATTTGAAGAAGGGTTCTGCGGAAAAGGACAGAGAGCAGCAGTCTCCTCAGGCGGACCTTTAGTGCGTTTCAAAGAGGGAGGAATCCTCTTTGGAGGGAGGGGATAGCATGATAGATTTGTGTTCATATGCTGTATCTGTAGGTGAAAAAAGTGGTGCAGATGAGATTGAAGCTGTATGGGTAAAAGACGTTTCCATGAGGATTGAAGCTGAACTCGGTGAAATAAGTAAGGCAGCCATGACGAGGAACGAAGGTGTGAGAATACAGGTGATCAAGGACAAGGCTGTCAGTTCTGTTTTCACCTATCAAATGGATAAGGGTTCTCTCAAAAAAGCAGTTGAAAAAGCGCTGGCTGCAGCCGCTGCATCAAAGAAAGATGAACACTGGGATTCACTTCCTTATCCGGGGAAATATCCTCACGTGAAGGTGTGGGATTCAGCCATGGCAGATGCGAGCTCAGAGGATTTAATGGAACCTGTCGCAGAGATGCTTCGATTAGTACCCGATGATATTTCGGTTTTTTTGGCATTGAATGAAGTTTATCTCCGAGAGAAAGCCTGCGTTAACAGTAACGGAATAGAACATGAAGATAGAGGGACACTGGACGTGGTTGGCATGGCAGCAGTGGGAAGACTGGAGGATGGAGTAACTCCTGCTTTTGAGAAAGTGTTCTTTATGAGAGAATACACCCCAGATCCACAAAAAATTGCTGAACCAATCATTGATGAGATTAACCTTTTCAAGAGAAGGGAGACTGCGTCCTCTGGAAGATCTCAGGTGATTATCTCTCCCCAAGCTTTAGAGGCCCTCTTGCACTTTACACTGTTTACATCAGTGTCAGGAGAGAATGTAATCCGGGGAAAGTCTTTGTTAGCCGGGAAAGAAGGGGAAAAAGTGGCCAGTTCTCAATTCACGCTGCACGATAATGGGATTATTCCACAAGGAACTGCTTCCAGAGAAATGGATGATGAAGGTGTCCCCCGCCAGGATACGTGTCTGATTGAAGAGGGTATACTCCACGGATTCATCTGGAATAACTACTGGGCAAAACGCACAGGAGTGTCAAGCACAGGGAACGCGTACTACGATGACCAGACTGATGAGCTGTCCATAAGGGAAACAACTATGGTGGTTACTCCTGGAGATTACACAAAGGAAGAATTGCTCAACGTGAAAGATGGGTATTACGTTCTGAGTTTCCAGGGAGCTCACGGGTCCAACCCTGAATCAGGTGACTTTTCTGTGGTGTGTACTCCAGCGTACCGAATCAGAAACGGGGAAATAGCAGGCGGCGTCGTGGGAATGATGCTGTCTGACAACGTTTTTTCACTGCTTCAAAAAATTGATGCTGTGGGATGTGACGTTAAGGTAGGTGAACTATCAATTCTGCCTTGTATTAGGTTCACTGACGTGAATGTGGTGACCAAATAAGGCAAGGGTAAGCTGGGCCGAATCAGTCTCAGAGTAAAATGAAAAAGGACTGAAAGGACTAGAAAGGACTAAAGACAAATTCAACCTGATAATCATGAATAGAACCAGTGAGACGTAACCAAAGTAAAGACACAAAAGAGGTTATTCCGTTAGTACTGCATTGATCACGCCGTGCTGGCCAGGTCTTGAAGTCACTTGAGCTTTGCCCAGTTCAGTTTCGATTAGAGCACCCTTTGTGATGATGTTTCTCCTCACGTAGTGACGGTTCGCCTGGTTATCCAGTACACTGATGATCTTTGTCTTCTTTGTCCCTTCTTTTGTGACCACGTTAGCGTACTCTGTTCTCTGGAGCTTTACCTTTTTGTTTCCTCCGTGTGTTCTCTGGATCTTCTTCTTTTCAGGACCGATCTTGGTCTCTATGAATACTCTTCCCAGTTCACGCTTCCTTTTCTTTCTGGACTTTCGAAGCAGTTTTCCTGTCCGAGATCGTCTTGATCGTTTCTGCCAAATTGCCATGCTGTCTCCATTTCATAAACGTTTATAAAGATTTCTCAAAAGGTGTAGTATGGAGCACTATTTTACGCGAAAGCCTACTTCTCCAGAAAGGGTATCTGTAATACAGAGCACATTACGGGGGAGACTGTTACAGTTCAAAACCAGCAGTGGGGTATTCTCAAAGGATAAAATAGATTTTGGTACAAAGATTCTGGTAGAAACTGTCACAGTAAATCCTAATGAGGTATTACTGGATGTAGGATGTGGGTATGGTGTTATCGGAATCAGTTTATCCTTTTTTTGTGATTCTGCTGTATTGATTGACATCAATGAGAGAGCATGTCAACTGACAAGAGAGAACATCTGGTTGAATAAGGTTTCAAATGCGTACGTGGTGTGCGGTTCTCCTGTATGTGTGCAGAGCATTTTTGATGTTGTCGTAATGAATCCCCCCATACGAGCGGGGAAAAAAGTGGTTTTCCAGTTGATCGAAGAGTCAAAAACCTGTTTAAACCCCAGTGGGAGATTGTATGTGGTGGCGAGAACGCGGCAGGGAGCAAAGAGCATTTACTCCTTTATGGATGGGTTATTCTCTGAAACAGAGTATGCCTCTTTAAAGGGGGGTTATCGGGTGATTGAAGGTGTGCTGGACTGGTAAACTTCATGATTTCGATCATTTTTATAATCTCGATGTTGTCAAATTTCTGGGTGCTTAACCCATCGTATCTCCACTTGTCTATTTTTGCCAAACAAAAAAGGTTCATAATAATTTCCCTGTTACACGTGTAACATGAAAGAGAACACCCAAAGGCTGGACAACTCCATAATCCTCAAATACTTCTATAATCTATGCATACCTAGTGGACAGATGCAACAGATGCCAAAATGTAAAGAATAGCCCTGACCGGAACTGATGGTTCCACATATTCCATTCGGGAAATATGTATACAAAAAACAGAGAAAGAGATATATCGAGCAAAAAATAGGGTAACAATATGAGCACAATATCAGATATCAATCTGGATAAGATTGTCTCTTATTTCAGGAGGATAGCAAGGAGTTCCACCAACGAAGAAGAGTTCAGAATCAATGCAGTGAATATAATTGATGAGAATATTGTATCTGTTCTTGGTTTAAAAATGGAAAGAGTTAAATATTCACTCATTTCTGGTGCTAGAGTCGATGCACTGTATGGTCATGTCCTCATTGAATACAAAGCCCCGGGCATTCTTTCTACTGCTGCTGGATTTAACAGAGCAAAGAATCAAATAATTGATTATATCATGGCTGAAGCTGGAGTTAAAGAGCGATTCAAATATTTTTTTGGAATAATATTCAGTGATAAGATTGCTTTTGTTAAATTTAACACAATTTCTGATGAGTGGGTTGTAAGAGGTCCCTATGGGATCAATAAAGAAGTGGTTTTAAAAATTGTAGAAGCTTTGAGAGGATTGAGACGAAAAAAATTATGTGCTAAAGAATTACTCAGAGACTTTGGACCTAAAAGCGAAGCTACCCCAACTGCCATATATGTTTTGTACAGCACGTTGAGCAGTACAGATAATCCAAAAATCAAGCTCCTTTTTGAGGATTGGGTAAGAATTTTCTTGCAAATAACAGGGTACACAGAAAAAGATCTGCAAGGATTGGATGAATTTTATGATACTGCGGGAAAAGACTACACAAAGCTTTTATTCTGCATTCATACCTATTATGCACTCCTCATGAAACTTATTGCTGCAGAACTCGCTTATTTGTATGGTGCTGGTAGGTACCTCAAATCATACGTAGCCGAATTGGAAGATAGATATATGGCTGGAATTGAAGAATTTAAGAACAGTATAAAAGATTTAGAGGAAGGAAGTCTTTTCAGGACCTTATTAAATATCAGGAATTTCATTGAAGGCGGCTACTTCTCCTGGTATCTCGAAGAATTTGATAAAGAGTTGATGGACATAATTGCAGAGATCGCACGAAAATTGTCTGATTATGAACCAGCTACTCCTGTGCTAGAACCTGAAGAAACCAAGGACATGCTCAAGATAATCTATCAAGAATTAGTTCCACGATCCATCAGGCACAACCTGGGAGAGTACTACACACCTGACTGGTTAGCCCAGTTCTTATTGAATAGGGTAAATTTCGCCACTGATTCTTTTGAAGAGATAGCAGCAGACTCTCAAGACCCCACAAAACCGTTAGAGTTACGATTATTAGACCCCGCCTGTGGATCAGGCACGTTCCTTATTGAAGCTTTGAAACGATTGAGACAGTATGCAGAAGACCATTACATTACCGATATGATGTCAGAATACGTTCTTAAGAATATCATTGGCATCGATTGTAACCCTCTTGCAGTCTTAGCTGCCCGAACAAATTACCTTCTGAATATCGGGGACCTCCTCAGGTACACGCATGACATAGAACTTCCCATATATCTCGCCGATTCTGTAACAATAAAAGAAAAATCCACTGTATATGGGAATACGTACAGAATAAACACTGCTGCTGGAGAATTCAAAATTCCTTCGCGTATAGTAGAAAAGGGAAATCTTGAAGAGTTACTGAGGTCGGTTGAGAAGTGTGTGGTACTGAGATACTCTCCAGATGAGTTTGACTACAGAATTAGGAAGACTTTCACAGATTTAACTGATCCCGAAATCGAAGGAATCAAAACTGGATTGTACGAACCCCTTTTAGATTTGGAAGAAGAAGGAAAAGATCATATATGGATAACTATTTTACTTAACGCCTTTGCTCCTCTATTCATTGGGAAGTTTGATTACGTTGTGGGTAATCCACCCTGGGTATTATGGGACAATTTACCTAATGATTACAGAAAAGATACTCAAGAACTCTGGAAAGACTATGGACTCTTCACATTACCAGCCTCCCAGGCACGCCACGGCGGTGGTAAAAAAGATATTTCAATTTTGTTCACCTACGTGTGTGCTGATAGGTACCTGAAAGATTCTGGCACATTTGGATTTTTAATAACTCAATCGGTGTTTAAAACCAAGGGTGCAGGCGAAGGGTTCAGGCGATTCACAAAAAAAGATGTCAACTTGAAGGTTGTGGAGGCACATGATTTTGTAGATGTCAGACCTTTCGAAGGCACAAGTAACAGAACTGCTGCAGTCATTCTAAAAAAGGGTAGAAAAACAGTCTACCCTGTCAAATATGTAGTATGGAGAAAACTCTTCGATATTGACCATAAAGAACCTTTTGAAACTGCATTTAAGAAGCTACAATCAATAGAAATGGCTGCAATTCCTTCAGATTGCAACAATGAACTATCTCCTTGGATTACCGTTCCTCGTCATGCAGTACATATTGTCCAGAAAGTGTATGGAAAGAATGAGTATCGTGCCTATGCAGGAATCTACAGTGGAGGCGCCAATGGTGTGTACTGGGTCAGGATACTGGATGTGATAATCCAATCTGAAAAGACACTTGATATTCCTCTTTCCCTGAGAAAAACGCTGAATATTGGCGAGGATATTCTTGTGAGAGAACTTCTGGTGGAAAACGTAACAAAGGGAATGAAGAGAAAAGTGAAAAAAGTGAAAACCGTTATTGAAGATTTCTTTATATATCCATTAATAAAGTCTAAAAATGTAAGAAAATGGAAAATCAACGGGTATTCCTACACTCTCCAAATGCAAGACCCAGTACAAAGAATCGGGGTTAACGAAGAATGGGTTAAAACAACTTTTCCCAAAACGTACAGATATCTGAAAGGGTTTGAAAAAGAGTTGAATATGAGAAAATCCAGCGTTGTAAGACAGTTGCTACAAAGGGGTCCTTTCTATACCATGTATGCTGTTGGTGAATACACGTATGCACCCTATAAGGTAGTCTGGAACAGGATGGGATCACAGATTACTTCCTGTGTCATATCAAAAGTTTTCGATGATTTTATAGGAGAAAAAATTGTTCTTCCAGAGAATGTGCTGGCCTTTATCCCTACAGATGATGAGGACGAAGCACACTACATTTGTGCCATCATGAACTCCAGCGTCACAGACATGCTCCTTCGCTCTATAGCAAAAGGTACCAAAAGCTTTGGGACACCAAGAATAGTTGAGGATACTATTAGAATTCCACTATATGATAAGAATAATGAACTTCACAGAAAATTATGTAATCTATCTAAGAAAGCACATGAAATTTCCCAAAAAGACAAAAATACCAATGAAATTGAAGAAGAAATTGATAAAGCAGTGGCAGTATTATACGGAATTTCAGAAAAGGACCTCCACACAGTGAAGGAGACTCTTTTAATCTAGGAAGGTAAATAAGTAATGATTGCATTCCATAATGGGATGTCCATTTCTCAAGGGGAACCTACAAAAAAATTGAAAAATAACCCTCTATGGCTTCCAGCGTATTTCTCACATGTTACACGTGTAACATTACTGCCTTTCTTTCTCATAATGCTCCTGCATTGACAAAACGTTCCTCACAATTGAGGCTGCTTCACCAATGTAGTTCTCAGGGGCGAGCAATTGATCTATTTCCTCTTCTGAAAGTATATTCTTTATTGTGGGGGCTTCTTTCACTGCTTTGACAAAATCCTCTTGTGTGGACAACGCTCTCAGTAACGCATGTGCCTCCTGTCGGGGTACCCCTTTTTCTGTTAAGGCAATCATCACTGATTCTGCCAAACTCTTTCTCTGCATGTACAAATTCTTTTTGATGTGCTCTGTGTGGATGACAAGGTTGGACAACACTTTTATCATGCCCTTCAGTATTTCATCAGTTAAAACAAACGTTTCAACCAAAATGACTCTCTCACAGGAGGAATTGGTCAAATCTCTCTCATGCCACAGCACGTTATTCTGTAAGGCAGGAAACACATTGGAGTAAATCACCCGAGCTAACCCAGATATTTTCTCACAGGTTACAGGATTCTTCTTGTGGGGCATGGTGGATGACCCAACCTGTCCTTTGGTAAACCCCTCTGAAACCTCATGAATTTCTGTCCTCTGTAAGTTTCGGATCTCTGTAGCTATTTTATCCAAGGTGGAAGCCAGAATTGCTAATGAACTCATTAACTCAGCATAAGTATCTCTCTGGACGATCTGGTTAGAAATTGTGGCCATGGGTATGTCCAGGATCTGTCCCACCAACTCCTGGATTTTTAACCCATCCTTTATGGAAGCCATAGTTCCTACTGCACCAGACATCTTTCCGTAGATATTGTTGTAGGCAGCTGTAATCCGTTGTTCATTTCTCCTCATCTCGTCCAAGTACACAGCAAATTTCATACCATACGTGGTAGGGACAGAATGCTGCCCGTGAGTCCTTCCTACGCACACCAAATCTATGTGCTCTTCAGCTAATGAGGTTAGTATCCTTTCCAGTTCTTTTATATCTTTCAAAACAATGTGTGTGGCCTTTCTCAACTGGATCGCATTGGAACAATCCACAATATCGTTGGAGGTAGCACCCAGATGCACATAACCAGATTGAGAAGCTTCAGACAAAGCTTCAGCCACGGCCATCATGTCATGTTTAGTTTTGACTTCAATTTCTTTTACACGCTTCACAGTAACCACCTGCGTGGTAGCAGCTTTCCTAATTTTTTCTGCTTCCTCTCTGGGGATATGACCCAATCGTGCATGAGCTTCTGCTAAAGCTGCCTCCGTATCTAAGTAATACTGTAATTTCTGATCTTCTTCAAAGATTTCTTTCATTTCTTGAGAACCATACCGATATTCTATAGGGTGAATCATACACTGGTTATCCCTGAAAGGATAAAAGAGTTATCCCAAATATGTTTGGTCTGAATACCCTTTTGAATTCCATAAACAGTTACTTGAATAAACCCTATTGAGGGATTCACTTTCATGCTGCAGATTTTAAATCTCTCAATTCCCAATAGTTAAGACCTATGTTACACGTGTAACAAATGAGACACCCGCCAAGAGGAAAACTGTAGAGTGGCGTAAATACTATATCTACAGAAACCACGTATCAATGTGACAGCCATGAACAGAACATCAGATATCTGTGTAAGCAGGATCGTCTCCGATCTCAAAAAGATAGTGAGTAACCTCACCAGTGAAGAAGTCTTCACCACTAAGGTAGCACAAATAATTGAAGTTGTTGCATTTTCTCTTGGGTTAACTCTGGGATATGATCAGGGATTTCTACTGGTCTCTGATAAAAGGGCTCATACACTCTACGATCATGTCATCATTGAGTGCATTGCCCCAGGCATTGGTTCTCCTGCTGAATTTGTGAACGTTAACATGATCAACTACATTATCTCTGAAGCACAAGTTAAGGAAAGGTTCACCTCGTTTTTTGGAGTAATCATCAGTGACAGAATTACCTTTGTTACGTTTGATACAGTTTCTGGTGATTGGGTTGTAAAAGGACCTTATGACATCAATAAAAAGGTGATTTTAAAAATTATTGCGGCTCTAAGAGGATTAAGAAAAAAAAGGTTGTGTGCAGAAGAATTACTTTGCGATTTTGGTCCTCAAAGTGAAATAGCTCTAAAAACTGTAACAACATTTTATGATAAATTGATAAATGTGAACAATCCAAAAACCACCCTTCTCTTTGAGGAGTGGATGAGAATATTTTCACAGTTTACTGGTTACAAAGAGGACGACCTGCGAGGACTGGATAAATTCTATGGTAGAAAAGGTTGTACAAAGCTTTTGTTCTGCATTCATACCTATTATGCGCTCTTGGTGAAGATCATTGCTGCAGAAGCTGCTTACCTGTATGGTTCGAGCAGTAATCTCAAGTCATACGTAGCTGAATTAGAGGATAAATACGTGGTTGGTATCAATGAATTCAAGGGGAGTCTCAAAGATTTAGAAGAGGGAACCCTTTTCAAAACTCTCTTAAAGATAAAAAATTTCATTGAAGGTGACTATTTCTCCTGGTATCTTGAGGAATTCGATAAAGAGTTGATGAATACAATTGCAGAGGTTGCACAAAAATTATCTGATTATGAATATGCTACGCCTGTATTAATCCCTGAAGAAACCAAAGATATGCTCAAAACACTCTACCAAGAATTGGTTCCAAAACCTGTTCGGCACAACCTGGGTGAGTACTACACACCTGACTGGCTGGCTCAGTTCTTATTGGATAGGGTGAATTTCACCACCGATTTCTTTGAGAAAATGGCAGAAAAAGATCTGACATGTGATGTTACACGTGTAACAACCCCCTTCCAGTTACGGTTATTAGATCCTGCGTGCGGATCGGGAACATTTCTCATTGAAGCTTTGAAACGGTTGAGGATTTATGCAGAGGATAAGTGCATGACTGATACCATGGCAGACCACATTTGTGAGAACATTGTTGGCATTGATTGTAACCCGCTGGCAGTACTAGCGGCGAGAACAAATTATCTCTTACATGTGGGAGATCTGCTTCATCAGGGTAGAGAACTTCCTGTACATCTTGCCGATTCATTAACTCTGGAAAAAAAGCCTGCTGATGTAACGCTTTTATCACGATTTGACTACGTTGTGGGGAATCCTCCTTGGGTGCTGTGGGACAACTTGCCACGGGATTACAGAAAAGATACGCGAAAACTCTGGAAAGACTATGGACTCTTCACATTAACTGCCTCCCAAGCACGCCACGGCGGTGGTAAAAAAGATATTTCAATTTTGTTCACCTACGTGTGTGCTGATAGGTACCTGAAAGATTCTGGCACATTTGGATTTTTAATAACTCAATCGGTGTTTAAAACCAAGGGTG
>Ga0209636_10000552_pt1 | contig 36947 bp, 28 predicted proteins | sample DeeMarSWOR152_54_FD_187464 | JGI IMG/M metagenome (GOLD analysis project Ga0209636, IMG submission 187464) | Marine sediment microbial communities from White Oak River estuary, North Carolina - WOR-1-52-54 (SPAdes) (version 2) | ecosystem: Environmental > Aquatic > Marine > Intertidal zone >... | reverse complement strand
ACTTCCAATCTGTGAGCTTCAGCTAGTCCTTCGCAGATCTGTTTGGCTATGGATATGGATTTTCCTATTGTGAGTTGGCCAAAACGACGAATCGAACTTCTTACGTCTTCCCCAGGGACATATTCCATTGTGATGAAATGAGTCCCGTCCTCTTCCATGAGTTCATACATGCGACCAACATTTCTCTGGCTAATCTTTCGAGCCAGTTTTAATTCGTTGTGAAACCTTTCGAGTGTTTTTTTATCCTTGGCTATTTCGGGCTTAATGAGCTTTAGGGCTATTTCTTCTTTAAGCTTCTTGTCGAGTACCCGGTAGACCTTTCCCATCCCACCTTTACCTAGCTCTTCAATAATTTGATACCTTCCTGCAAAGGTAGAGCCTGTGGTTAATTCCTCTTTGGGCGCTTCCAAGGTTTCAGTAACTTCGACGTCCTCAAGGGATGGAAGTTGAGTGCCACAGTCGGCACAGAAGGTTGAAGTCCCGGGATTATCAGCATTACATTTAGGACATTTTTTTGCCATTACTGTCCCTTTTATCTGGTCGAAAAAAGGATATCAAGGAATCATGAAGGTGTCAACTTGCCAATATGTTATTAAAATTCCTGTTTTAGAACAAAAATAGCACTATATAGCACATTTTCAGAGCAAACTACCTTGTACCTATATCTAACCATTAGCTGGGAGTTAATGCCTGCAAAATAGTACCTATTTGCACTTTTAGCGGGAAACTTGCTCTTTACCAGATGTGAGGTACCTACTGTCCCTGCAGATCAGCCAGCCTCTTCTTGGCATCTTCCACCTCAGCGATGCCAGGGTCAGCATCCTTCCAGAGGGTGAGGAATACACGATCCATCGCCTCGGAAGTATCAAGAGGGATTCGTAGTAGGCTGAACGGCCGCCTCTGCCTCATTATATCCAGCATGAGCTCCTGATGGCAGCCAAGGAGATGGAGGAATATTTTTAGGGCCTCTGTCTCTGCTTTTTTATCGATTCGAAGGCTGAGTCTATCTTGAACCTATTGATTTTGATGCTTTCGGTGAATTTTGCTTTTTTATATCTTTGACCTTGGCGTTTTGGATGTGATATCCTTTGTTCAGCATGCTAACGGGTGGGAATTGAGGAAAATTGTGAGGGATTTGTCGCAAGCGCAAAAAGGAAATTCTTATCTTTCCAATCGGAATACCAGCAAGGCGGCTATTCAATTGACGAAAGTTTGCAATTCTGCAGACCTTAACCGTTTCCTCAAATTTCCCTGGAAAATCTACCAAAGAGATCCCAACTGGGTCCCACCTCTTCTCTCGGAACAAAGGGAGTCTCTCGGTGCCGACGGTCTCTTTCAGGAGCACGGCAAATTTCAGCTCTGGTTAGCGGAGCGAAATGGCGAGATCGTGGGACGGATCGGTGCCTTTATCGACGATCTGCTACCCGAAGATGGCGTCGGCAATGTGGGATTCTTTGAGGCGATTGAAGACGAATCGGTGGCATGCGTCCTCTTCAATGGGGCCGAGCAGTGGCTGGCCGGCAATGGGGTGAAAAGAGTACGGGGACCTTTTTCGCCCACACTTAATGAGATCACCGGCGTCCTCATCGAAGGAGACCCGGGTATGCCGACCCTCATGATGGCCTACAATCCACCCTTCTATGGGCGGCTTTTTGACGCCTGCGGTTGGGAGAAAGGCCGAGATTTCATCGCTTATTGGATCGACCCACAAACGTGTGACTTGGGCTTCGGACTGAAACGAGTCGAGGAGCTTGAAAAGGAGGGCTACCAATTCCGTCCCTGTTTAAAGAAGAAACTTAAAGAGGAAGCCCGACGCTACATCGAGATTCACAATGAGTGCTACCTAGCTTCGAAACATTATGCCTTCGCGCCGTATTCCGAGCGCGAAGGACAGCACGCTGCAAAGGGATTCAAAGACATTATGGATTTCGACCTTATGGTTATGGTAGAGAAGAATTCTTCCGTTGTGGGTGCGGTGTTAGCTTTGCCGGATGCGAATCCGGCACTTCGTAAACTTGACGGCCGAATGGGACCCATACGCCTCTTGAAGTTCATGCTCACCATGCGGAGGCTCGACACTGTTCGTGCCATGGATGTGGTGGTCTCACCTCGTGCAAGAGGGAAAAAAATGGCTATCGCCATGGTAGCCCGCGTCATCGAATGCGCTCGACAGAAGGGTTTTCGAAGGGTCGAGTATTCCTGGGTGGTGGAGGGCAACGAACCGAGCCATCGAGTGGCACGTCATTTCGGGGGCCACGTGGCTCGGCGGTACCGCGTGTATGAAAAAGCGATTACGTAGAGTTGAGTATGTACTTTATTGAGCTACCAGAGGAGAGCTATGATCTGAAGCATTTCTTTGATGAGAAGGGCCACGCGCCGAAAAACTGCAATATTCGGTCGGCCTCAGCGTGGTATCAACCACACTGTTTTTCACCGGGTGTTCTATTATTTCGAGCGGTTCCTTCGGGAATATGTGTCCCGTTTCGAAAAGGAGTACGGTTACTTCCGTCCTGTAATCCAAGATGTTGTCGAGAAGTACCTCGACTGCGGCATCAGCTAGAATTTTGTTAACAGTTTTAATATCCATATCTAACTTGCCGACAAATAATTAATCGATTATTTCTTCAACCCAGCCAGCCTCTTCTTCGCATCTTCAACCTCAGCAATACCTGGGTCAGCGTCCTTCCAGAGGTCGAGGAATTTTTCGTAGTGCTCTATGGCCTTGGCAGTGTCACCCTGCTCCTCGTAGATCTTGCCGAGCATGTAGAAGCTCTTAGTGTAGATGTCTCCATGAAAGAGCCTGCCAGAGGTAAGACGAGTAATCTTTTCATACTCTTTTCGAGCAGCATCGAGATTACCTGACTTATAATAAGCTATGGCTAGGGGATTTAGGAATAATGCATGACGGTCATATTGAGGGTCAGATTGTGAAGGGAGCAAATCGAGGGCTTTGTCGAAGTAATCGATAGCCCCAGAGAAATTTCCATTTTTAAACTCTATTCTTCCCTTAACACTGTAGAACAACCTCAACAATTTCTTGTTCATTCCTTCCTGGATCAGTGTATCCAACTCATTCGCTGCTCTTTGGGCGTTGTCAATGGCCTCCATTTCGAGATAACTCAAGCTTTTTCCCCATAAAGCTAATCTTTGATAATTCAGCTCTTCTTCATCGATACCAATTTGTGAAATTCGTTTGTACTCTTTCAGCGCGCTCTCCATGTCCCCTTTTAATCGATAAATCAGTGCCAGTTGAAGCCGAGATGATGCTTCCCAATTTTCAGCCTCCTTCTTCATCGCCAATTCAATACTCTGCCTTAAATGTTCCTTGGCTTGATCATACTGCCCTAATGATTGACATAAGACTGCCAGCCTTATTTTCGCCATCCAATGAGCTACATCCTCTTTTGATTCGAAAATCTTCTGATATTCTTTCTGGGCATTCAGAAAATCTCCCCTGTAAAAATAAAAATCCCCCTTTGTGCAAGTTAAATACCAGGTTGGGAACATGGAAATGGCTTTATCTAGCTCTTTGAAGGCAAGCTCATAATTTCCCAGAGAAAAATAGTTTAAGGCTAATTGCCATCTTATAACATAACTATCAGAAAACTCCTCGAGATAATTCTGGAGAATTTCAAAGGCTTTATCATACATTCCCTTCGCATTATACGCATTTGCTGTGTTGTAATATGCAAAATAAGACTCATCTTTACTCTGGATGAGGACATTGTATAGTTCAATGGCTTTATCCCATTCCTCTAAACTCATGTACAGCACTCCAAGATTCACATTTCCGATCCTGTCCTCTGGATAGAGATTCAAAAGCTTAGAATAGGCCTCAATGGCTTTGCCATATGTTTTTTCAGAAGACCGAGTGTAAAAATCTCCCTGGATGGCATAGCGCTCTCTTTCTGAAAGTCGTCCTGTTAGTTCTAAAGCTTTCTGGATGTACTTCTTTCCTTCCTTTGAATAGCCGAGATTGGAATAGGCAATTCCCAAGGATCTGTAGGCCATGGCAAATTCTGGGTCGATATCTAATGCTTTTTTCATAAGTTCAATGTTCTTGGGATGGTCTCCTTCATTATGGTATTTTCTTCCCTCCACGTAAAATTTATAAGCCTCAGCGGACGATGTTGTAATTTTGCCCGCTTCCTCATCATAATCGCTGGCGATTTGCGCTGCAGATAGCCTGAAACTCGATTTAATCCTTCGTGTTAAGTCATCCACCATAGGAAAGATGCTTTCCTCTCCTTCTCCTTCAGCACCTTCGGAACTTATGAGCTCCCCAGTATCTATGTCCTGAAGCATGATGTTTATTCGGATCTTATCTCCTGCTTTGGCATAGGTGCCTTGCAGAATATGGTCGGCACCGCTTTTCTCTGCTACCTGTTTTAAAACACCGGTTGAATAAGTTTTTGCTTCCAGTTGATTGAGGCTTTTAAGTATGCTGAAGAGCCTGTCCATACTCAAAACCTTAATGTAGGTGGATTGGGAAAGATCAGCAATCAATAGATCACAAAGCATTGTTCTCAGATGATCCAGCCCTTCCTCTCCAGTATTGTTTTTAAAATACATGATTGCCAACGAAGGCTTGCCTGATGGCGCTAGTATTAGTTCTTTTTTTGGTAGGAAGCGCCACAGGAGTACGGCCATGATAGCCAGCACTGCAACAGCAAGTGCAGGGAGGAGGATCTTTTTTAGGTTGAATTGCACAGTTATCTCTTTAGAGGTAAGAGGTTTTTTCTTCGGGATCGCTTTCTCTGTCGTAGGAAGTCCTTTTTCAATCCTCTCCAGCTCGGATCTGACATCTGCCGCGCTCTGGTAGCGGTTTTCTTTTTCTTTTTCCAGACACTTAAGAATAAGTCTATTTAGATCATCTGAAATTTGAGAATTGTATTCCTTTGGATCTGTTGGTTTTTCACTTTTGTGCTTGACTCCGACAGCAAAAGGAGTATCGGCTTCAAATGGAAGTCGGCCCGTCAGCATCTCGTACATGATGATCCCAAAAGAATAAATATCTGAACGTTGGTCAACTTCTTTGGCTTCAACCTGCTCAGGGCTCATATACTCCGGTGTTCCAATCATTACTCCCGCTCCCGTGATTCCCTTTTCTTCAAGAGATCGTGCAATCCCAAAATCCATGATCCGCACTGTCCCCTCTTTATCAATCATGATGTTACCTGGCTTGAGATCACGATGAACAACACCCAATTTATGTGCCTCAACTAACCCATCACAGATTTGCTTGGCTATAGAAATAGTTGTGCCAATCGCTAATTGTCCAGATTGTCTGATCAATCCCTTAAGGTCCTGACCAGACACATATTCCATAGTAATATAGTAAGTCCCTTTGTCCTCATTAAGATCAAACATTCTTCCGATATTCTTTTGAACAATCTTACGAGCGATCTTCAATTCATTCCTGAATCGCTCAATTGTCTTTTTATCTGAGCCAATATCTGGCTTTATGAGTTTAATAGCTACTTCCTCATTCAGTTGCTTATCGAGGACACGGTAAACTCTTCCCATTCCGCCTTTTCCTAATTCCTCGATGATCTGGTACCTCCCTACAAAAGTTGATCCTGTTGTTAATTCTTCTTTAGGTGTCTCCATGGTTTCTGTGACCTCTATGTCCTCAATGGATGGAAGTTGTGTGCCACAGTCAGCACAGAAGGTTGCAGTCCCGGGATTGTCTGAATGACACTTAGGACATTTTTTTGCCATTGCCGTCCCCTTATTTTCCCATGTTTGGTCGGAAAAATAATATCAAGGAATAGTTATGAGTGTCAAATTGAATTGGGATTGCCACGCTTTCTGCAAAAGCTCGCAATGACATAAACGATAGTACGCCCGGCAGGATTCGAACCTACGGCCTTCTGATTCGTAGTCAGACGCTCTATCCAGCTGAGCTACGGGCGCACCGTATCTTGTGAGGAAAATATAACGCAATCCTGATTATATTTCAATATGACCTTAGGGGATTGCTTCGTTTCTCTTGCAATGACACTCTCTTGCTACCAAATTCCTTGCAAAGAAAGAAAACTAATGGATGAGTTCTTCGGAGTAGCGGAGGTCGAGTTTCTGGTCGGGGCGCTGGAATTTGGCGTCGGCCACCTGCGGATTGAAGGAGACTTCTTCAAGATGAAACTCCATCTGCTTTTGGCCTTTCTGATAGAAAGCCATCGTAGTCGGAAACAGGGCTCCTGAAATATCTTTGTAATCTGAGTATCTGACTCTCTTCTCGAGGGTCTCTTTTGTGTAGTTCTCTCCGAAATATACGTCCTCGTAAACCATCTCCAAGATGGAATAGTTTTCAAAATCAACATAGAAAATTGTCTTTTTCCCTTTGAAATCAACGTCAATACCGACAGATTTCTTCCCCTCAATTTCGGTCTCTTTTCCCAATGAAAATTTCGCTTCCGGTTCTACTAACAGGGTGATATCATGATCTAAATCAGATTCGTAATTGAGAGCAGGCTGGTCCACGATGGTCCCCATTCTGTCCATCCAGGCGCTCTCTCCATCATAAGAATTGAGAAGGATGAAGGTTTGTCCTCCAAATTGAAGCTCAACCCTATTCCATCTTTTCCTCCCTAACTGGATGACCTCCAGTTTGCCAGAGAGCTCCATTCCTTGTGCCGCGAGTTTCATTGTCCCTGTGGCTTGATAACTGGCGAATTTCTTGACTGCTTCTTTTCCGCCAAAAGCCTCAACGCATTTATCGACAATCTCTTGAGGATTCTGGGCAAAAAGATTCATAGAAAGTCCAAGAATGAGAAAAAATATCCCGATCTGTTTTATTTTCATTTCTTTTCTCATCATAACATCCTCCTCAATCATCTCAAGCTTATTCCAGGTGATGAATTGGCGATTTTCCACATGGTCAAAAAAGTAAGCTGTGTGACTTTTTGTGTCTTATCTGGAATGGCCAAATTCACCCTGTCTCTTGGAGTATGGAGTTCATCGTGCATCCCAGAATTGAAGAAAACCGATGGCACATCTTTTCTCATGAACGGGAAATGGTCTGACTGGCGGATGAATCCCTCTACTGCAAAATTCATATCAAAGTTGACACTCTGTTTGTTGATCTCATCGATAACCTCATACAGTTTGGGATACTGGTATTTTCCGACGACCGATATCTGGTCCACATCATTCCGGCTGATCATATCAAAGTTAATCATAGCTATTGTTTTTTCTAAGGGAAAAATGGGATTATCCACATAGTATCTCGAGCCCAGAAGCCCTTTCTCTTCGGCTGTGAAAAGGATAAACAATATGGTTCTCTTGGGCTTTTCTTCAAGGTTCTGGAAAGCTTTTGCTAGTTCCATGACTCCTGCAGTCCCAGAGGCATTGTCATCTGCACCCCCATAGACCTGTCCCCGATTGTCTTTTCCCACATGGTCATAGTGTGCGCCTACGATGACCACTTCATCTTTAAGCTCTGGATCGCTTCCTTCGACCTTAGCAACAATGTTGAACGCATTCACCTTCTCTTTTTTGAAAAAGACTCCCATAGACACCTTTTTATCGAGAAGGGGAAATGAATTCGGCTTGAGTTCGCTGTCCATACCTTCTTGGATTTTCCGCAAAGAAACCTCGTCCCCGAGGAGATAATTAGCCAGTTTCCCGTCGATAGCAACAGCAGGAATACGCACTCCGAAGTCTTTTCCGATGAGCTTCATGCTGGGAGAAAACCTCATGTACTGGAAATCCTCCTCATCCTTCATTCTTTCTTTAACCAGGGAGGGCCAATAGGTTCCTCCGGTGGCTGACGGGGTAAGTGTTTCATGATTCAAGGGATCTGTGGCAAAAAGGATCCCGACAGCACCGTGCTTCTGAGCATTGAGGATTTTACTGAGCAGTGTTCCATGATTCGAAAGTCGTCGGCCATCGAACGGACTGTTGGGATCATTCTCACCAGGCTCATGGCGCATGACGAGGGCGATCTTTCCTCTGGCATCCAGGTTTTTGTAATCATCGTAGTTATAATCGGGAGCTGTGATGCCATAGCCAGCAAAAACCAGGGGAGCTGTGACCTGCTGTTCTGACGATAGGTTTACAGGGAGGTAATCCCAATCTAAGGCGGCTTTTTTTTCGACTGTTACGCCACTTTTTTTCTCCTCGATTTTGAGATGAATTCCATCCCCTAAGGATAACTTCCACAGCTTCACATTCTGGAAATAACTGCCGAAATCGCCTGCAGGCTGAAGTCCAACGCCTTGGAAGACAGTAGTGATGTATTTGGCAGCTACATCCATGCCTTGTTCTCCGGTTTCCCGTCCGCGGCAGTGACTGGATGCTAGAAAATCAATGTGGGAGACGATCATGCGTCCTGTAATGGAATTCTTGACTTTCGTGACATTCTCAGGGAAATCGGCTGCAAATGAAAGGACGAAAAACAGGGAAAGAATGAATAAAACACATACAGGTTTGCTGAAGGAAAATTTTGTTTTTCCCATCTGACCTCCTTTGTTTTTTAAATATATATATTTTATATGATTGCTTCGTTTCTCTTATTTCTAAGCCCTTATTTTGAGGACAGCAGCGCCGTCGATTTTGCTGTCTTTGAGCAGTCTGAGGACTCTGTTGGCTTTTTCAAGAGGAAAAGTCTGAGTCGTTGTTCGTATAGGGATCTCAGCCGCGATTTTGAGCAATTCCTCTCCATCTTTTCTGCTGGCATTGGCCACGCTGCGAAGAGTCCGTTCATGATAGATGTATTCTACGTAATCCATCTCTGGAATCGGCGACATGTAGATTCCTGCTAGAGCCTGGGTGCCTCCTCTGTCCAACATTCTCATTCCCTGCAAAACAGTCGGACCTGCTGGCGTAAAGTTCACGATGCTATCCATTTTTTCAGGCGGATCGTCCCGAGTTGTTCCTGTCCAGACTGCCCCGAGTTTCTCAGCAAGGGAGCGGTGTTCTTCCGAGCGGGAGAAAACATAGACTTCACACCCCCAGTTCACGGCAACTTGTATGGCTACATGGGCTGAAGCTCCAAAACCTATAAGACCGAGCCTCTGGCCAGGATCGATTTCGCTCAAACGCAGCGCTCTGTATCCGATGATTCCCGCACACAGGAGAGGTGCCGCCTCTTCATCTTCGAAAATTTCGGGGATGTTATAGGCAAATCTCTCTGGGATTACAATGTATTCTGCATAACCTCCATTTTCATGATATCCTGTGAAACGGGCATTCGGGCAAAGGTTCTCGCTGCCTCTCAAGCAGTAGGAACATGTCTCGTCTGCCGAAAAAAGCCAGGCTACGCCAACTCTGTCTCCTTCTTTGAATCGGAAGGCTTTTTCCCCGAGTTTTGCGACTCTTCCTACCACCTGATGACCAGGGATGATAGGAAGTTTGACCTCAGGAAGCTCCCCTTCTACAGTGTGCAGGTCTGTATGGCAGACGCCGCAGAAATCGATCCGAATAAGTATATCTTCAGGACCAGGTTCGGGATTCGGAAGATCGTCCATCTCTAAAGGATCCTTCTCGATCGGGGCAAACTTATCGAGAATCATAGCTTTCATGATGTGCCTCTATCCCTACGCATTTTTTCGTTCACTGTTACATTGGAGTCTTTTCATGTTGTTTCTCATGGCATCATTCGAGATATGCTTTTTTCACCTACCTTCTCTTTTTTCTCCTCCTCCTTCTTTTTTTCTTTTTCTTTCTCTTTCTCCATCTCCCATTCCTTTTCGCTTATGGGAGTAAGATTGACATGCTTGGCGAAGAAATAAAGATATCTGCGCAGCCGGTCAAGTTGATGTCGAGGTTCACGAATTCCGTGACCCTCCCGAGGATATTTCACAAAAGTCACCTCTTTTTCGAGGTCCCGAAGCGCCTGGTAGAACTCGACAGCCTGAGTTATCGGGACACGGGCATCCTCGGCTCCATGCATGATAAGCACCGGGCTCTTCACATTCTTCACATGACGAATCGCAGAGAGTTTCTCATACATCTCCTCATAATTCCATGGCGTACCGAAGAACCACGCGAGATAATGGGGAATGTCTGTGGTGCTGTACATGCTGTAGAGATTGCTTAGACCAGCTCCTGGGGAGACAGCTTTAAACCGATCGGTCTGGGTTACGATCCAGAAACTCATGTATCCGCCGTAGCTCCACCCATAGCAGATCAACCGATCTGGATCAGCCCATCCCCTTTCGATGCAGTAATCCACTCCGGTCATGCAGTCGTCATAATCCACGATACCCCATTTTCCCCGGTTAGCATTGACAAATTCCTGGCCGTAGTTGACACTTCCCCGGAAATTCGGCTGGAACATGAAGAAGTCGTTTCCAGCAAAAAATTGGTTGGATGAGCTGAAGGACTCGATTCTTGCTCCGCTGGGACCACCATGAGGGTTGAGAATCAGCGGGTATTTTTTGCCGTTTTCATAGCCGACAGGGAAGGTCAGCACTCCCTCAATCTGCTGTCCGTCGCTGTTTTTCCAGGTTACCGTCTGGATCTCGCCGAACTGAATGTTCTCTGTACGAAGCCATGGATTGGCATCAGTCAGAATGGCCAGATTCTTCAGGTCGATGTCAGCGGTGTATATCTCGGCTGGCCAGGTTGCTGGTGAATGCAGCCAAATCCATCTTGTCCCATCCTTGGAGAGCTCCCATGAATAATTCCCTCCCCGAGGGGCGAGGATGCGTGCAACCTCGCCGGACTGCACATCCACAGAAAACAGGTTTGTCGTAGTCCCCTCTCCGGCTGACCAATAGATCTTGCTTCCATCTGGCGACCAGATCGGATCAAAGAAATTCAGATCAAAGTCTTTGAGCAGTACCCGGGCTCCTCCACCGCTGGCTGGAATCAAATAGAGCTTATTGTACATGGTGCTGGTGTAGGGATGAGGATCCGATGCGAAGGCGATGGTCTTCCCATCGGGCGACCAACGTGGATTGACATCACGACCGGGATTCTCGTACAGCTTCATGGGCTTCTTCTCCGCGATATCGACGATCCAAATATCGCTGTTCCAGCTTTCATTGACCTTGGTGTTGGGACGTGAGACATAGGCAATTTTTTGAGAATCAGGAGACCATCGGAAATCGCTGACTGTAAAATTACCTTCTGTGAGACGTGAAGTCTTTTTGCTTTTTATATCCATGATCCAGAGATGTGACATGCGGAATTCTTCGTCGACGACAATGGCATCGTCCTTCTCCTTCTGCTTCTTTTCCTTTTCTTCACTCAAAGGATCACGAGCTGTAAAAACAATACTTTTTCCATCCGGAGAAATCTCGAAGGATTGGATATTTTCCTTGTGATGGGTGAGTTGCCAGGCTTCTCCCCCATCCACATACATTGCGAAAATCTGTGTGCTGGCAACCTTTCGGGAATCCTCCTGATTTCCAGAACCAGCATCCCCCTTTCCACGGGAGGAGAGAAAGGCTATCTTTTTCCCACACGGAAACCATGCAGGGGAAGTGCAGCTCTCCTCGCCCTGCGTCATCTGCCTTTCGCCAGTCCCGTCCACATTGAACCGCCAGATATGTGTGGTGCTCTTTAAATCCTTGTCCTCCATATCCTTTGTGCTTATTGTGTGCAGCACCCATTGTCCGTCTGGAGAGAGATGCGGGCTACCCACCTGGTTTATCCTCAGAGTGTCTTTTGCGGAGAGAACGCGTGGCTCGGCTGTTTTTGCGGTTTCCTCCTGCTTTTTGACCTCTTGTTTAAACTCAGCGGCCGCTTGAGACGAAGAAAAGATAAAAACAAGAAAAATGATAAGAAATGCCTTTGTGATCTGTTTTGAGTTCATTCTCCCTCCTTTTTTATATTGATCTTGTCATCGCAATTGAAGTGGGACTCTTTATTCCTGACGAGATGGCCACGCTCCCGTTCGTCACTCGCCATGACAATGTCGCATTATTTAATGCGTTGATATTAATCCTTTTTTGTAAGCTGTTTTATCTTTCGCCGGAGTCTTTCCAAGCGATAGGAAAAATCTCTCTCGTAATAAGAAGAGACTCCAGTCGAGAGAACAAATCCCTCCTCAGCAATCTTCTTCGCCTCTCCATATTTTTTTAATTTGTGCTCTAAGTACATGGCCAATTCTCTGAATGAGAAAAGCTGGGCAGGAGTCACGACTCTGGAGGAGGTCATTTCTTCCCAAATCGGGACAGCTTTTTCCCACTCTTCATTTCTTTTGAAATGAGAAGAGAGCCTCCTTTTGGCTTCGAGTGAGACCTCATCGCTCAAGCTCCCATCCAGTGCACGCTGGAAAAACTGGAGGGATCTCTCCACATTTCCTATATTCGCCATGATTTTTCCTGCCCCGTAAAAGTCCATGGCATCGCCCATGCAGAGATCAGGATCTTCTGAAAAGATGTGTGCGCCGATGATAACCACTCCCAGCAGGGACAGGATATCCTCCTGATTGTGGTAGAGAATGGGCTCGATGAGCTCGAAATTTCCGGTTTGGATATACTGGAAATACCGCCAGGGAATCTCTGCCGATGGGATGTCTTCTGACCGGTCTGCCTGCACTACCTCGAGCGCCAGATGATACAGGCGGCAGCTTTCATACTTGTGGCTCCAAAGCCTTCGGGCTGCATAAAGAAAATCCAGATGGGGAAGGTCGCTCAGGATGAACGGTTGCCTGTAGAGGATGAAGCGAGTCTCTAGGAGCGGCAGATCGAAGCCTTTTCCGTTATATGTCACCACAGACTGGAAATTCATGTCTCTGAAGAACTCTCCAAGCTCCTGAATCATCCTCTCTTCCTCGGCCATTTCACCAAGGAAATACTGGGCGACATGAAATTTATCGTCCCTGTAAAATCCCATGCCTATGTTAAAAGGAACCACCCCCGTTCCTCCTGATAATCCTGTGGTTTCCAGGTCGATAAACAATGCTGTGGAGAGGTCAAGATCTCTGAAAGCGTCTTCCTGGCTGAGACAACTGAGAATGTCCCCGCTGATACCCAGTCCCGAGGAAATTTTAATCTTGCCATAACGGGAATCCAGAGAGTATGCATTCTCGATGAACTGAAGAGGTTCTCTGGGGAGAGGTTCAAAGGCAGGAGTTCTGGGTGTTTCCTGTTTCATTTCGCGGGATAGGCTGATCAGTCTTTCCAGCTTCTCCTTGGTAGAGATGTTCTCTTCCTTCTGGATTTTTTGCCATGTTTCAGATACAACACGGGACTTGGATCTGGACTGGCGCTCTTTCCTGATCTGTTCGAGTTTTTCTTTGATGTCTGCCATTATTCTCCGATGAATTGGAGGACAATCCTCCTGGAGCGGGAGCGGTTGTCGAAGTCTACGAATACGATCTGCTGCCAGGTGCCGAGGCTCAGCTCGCCATTGGTGAAAGGGATGGTTAAAGAAGGCCCGAGAAGGGAGGCTCTTACATGGGAAAAACCATTGCCGTCACCCCATCGGGCATCATGATGGTAACTGACATCGCTGGGAATTATCTTTTCCATGAGTTCGGTAAAATCCTTGACCAGTCCGGATTCATACTCGATTGTGGTGAAACCTCCTGTCGAGCCGGGGACAAAGAGAGTTACGATGCCGTTTGTCAGGCCGTTCTCTGTTATTCTGTGTGAAACCTCCTGTGTGATATCGATGATATCGTTGAAACCGCCCGTCGTGAAGCTTAAAGAATCGCTTAAAACTTTCATCTGGAAAACTCCCTTCTAATCATATTTCATTTGCTGCTGGACGTAAAGTATAAAGAAACAGTCTCTGAAAAATTTTGGATAGAAACATGCAATTCATATAAAATGATGGAGAGGAGAAGTGCATGAGACATTTTAGAACGGCCACATTATTCTTTTTGATGGGCGTATTCATATTTCTTTTTACCAACAAGTACTGTCGGTGCCAGGAAGATGTGGATAAGCTCCACAAGGAAGCAATGGTCTGGGATTGCCATAATGATCTGGTTTATCGAGTGCTGTATGAAAAGCTGGACATTGGGAAACGGCTTCCAGCAGGTCATGTGGATATTCCCCGTCTTAAGGAGGGACATGTAGATGTCCAGGTGGTGGCTCTTTTTGTCCAGAACTTTCTCTATCCTGATAAGTGTGCCCGGCAGGCATTCGAACTGATAGACGCCATAATAGAGTCCATCGGAAGAAACAAAGACTCCGTTGAGCTAGCACGTACTGGCTCAGATGTCGAACGGATAGTGCGCCAGGGAAAAATCGCCATGCCGTTGGCTATCGAAGGCGGGCATGCCATCGAGGATGATCTCGATCTCTTACAAAAGTTTCACCAGCTCGGAGTCTCTTCCATGACTCTCACCCACAATATCAGTCATGGATGGGCTGATTCGAGTGGGGACAAGCCCAGATGGGGAGGACTGAATGATCTGGGGAAAAGAGTCATCAAAGAGATGAACAGAATCGGTATGGTCATCGATATCTCTCATGTCTCGGATGAGACTTTTTACGACGTCATCGAGATCACCGAAGATCCAGTCATTGCCTCTCACTCGGGCTGCCGCACGCTTAATCCACATCACCGGAACATGAGTGACGAGATGCTCCGAGCCTTAGCCAAGAACGGAGGTGTCATTGGAATCGTTTTTGTCCTGCCCTTCTTGAAACCAGAATACAACAGAGCTATGGGAGAGCTGCAAGCTATCGGACAGCCATGGTTCAGAAAGGCTCCCTCTATCGAAGACCTCGACCTTCGCATTGTCCTTGAACATCTCCGTGCAGGACAGGACTGGCCGATGGAAAATCTCCCTACCATTGAAGATGTCCTGGATCACATCGACCATGCAGTAAAAATCGCAGGCGTGGATCATGTCGGTCTGGGCGCAGACATGTATCCCCGTACTCCTTCTCCGGTTGGTATCCGTGGCGTTCAGGATTATCCTCAAATCACAAGAGGACTCAAAAACCGGGGCTACTCGGATGAGGATATCAAGAAGATCCTCGGAGGCAACTTTCTCCGCGTCTGGAAACATATCACCGATTAAATATATTAATTTAGGGACAGTATACGCGATCACCAAATAGAAACGGAATAATCTTGGTTTATGAATCAATATGAATTAAGTGATCGCGTATACTGTCCCCAAATTAGAATTGTCCCCAAATTAGAATTAATTAGGATTAAATAATTGTCAACGAAAAAGGTCGAGTTTGCGTTTTGATAGATGAAATATAAGTAGATGAACGAAAGAGCTATTGTACAGTCTGCCCAACAGGGTGATACGGAGGCATTCCGCATGCTTTTTGAACAGAACAGACAAAGGATATTTTCGCTGGCATACCAGTACACAAAAAATGCCGAGGATGCCGAGGACATACTGCAGGAGACATTCATTAAAACATACAGCTACCTGGACAAATATCAGACAGCAAACGACTCCAACTTCTCCTCTTGGATCTACCGGATCGGTATCAACTGCAGCATCGACTTTCTGAGAAGACAAAAAAAGAGAAAAAAGGATTTTTCTGATTGGGACAGCGTGGAAAAAACTTATTCCGATGACAATCACTCTAATCCCGAACATTCGACGCGTCTTGAAGAACTTCGCGAAAAAATCTCGCTTATCGTTGAAATGCTGTCTCCCCGACAAAGAATGATCTTTATCCTTAAACATTACCAGCAGCTCAATATCAAAGAAATCGCTGAGCTGCTCGACTGCTCTGAAGGCAGCGTGAAAAAACAGCTCTTTCGGGCGATATCTTCGATAAAAAATCCCTTGAAAAAACTTCTCTGGGAGAAGGACTATGGCCTGCAAAAAATATAGAGAAAAAATTATTCTGCACCTGTACGGCGAGCTTAACGAAGAAGACACAAAAAAGCTTATGGAGCACGTTAAGGAGTGTGTGGAATGTGCAGAGGATCTCGCTTACACGGAAAAAGTCTTTCACGTGCTGGACGAGACGAATACAACAGAAACCCCCGAAGCACAATGGGAAAAATGCTGGAACACGATAGATGCTGAGATCAAAAAGAAACAAAGGAAACAGAAAAGTTTTCTGTCTTTCCCAAAATGGGGATACGCCACTGCAGCCATGATCTTGGTTTTTTTAGTGGGTCTGTACATCGGGAGGATCGCCTTTCTGCCCAGCCAAAGCAAAGGAGCGCCTCTTGAAGGAACCCAAAGTGCTTGGGATCCCACTCTTCAGGAACACTTAGAAAGCCTCAAACCTGTGCTGGTAGAATATGCCAACTATACGGGATCTGAAGAAACGGGCACTATCACGATGGATAAGGAACTGGTTCGCAGTCTGATCATCCAGAATATCCTTCTCAAGAGAATGATCGCAGAAAAGAATCCCTCTGTGAAACAGCTCCTCGAGGATGTTGACCTCGTCCTCAGAGAAATTGCCAATCAGGAGGACGACGATACCGACACCCTGGCTATGATCCAGGAGATCATCCAAGAAAGAGGAATTCTGTATGAGATAGAAGTCTCTGAGACTATATAAGGAGGTTTGAAATGAGACATATAAGACTTATCTCCATAATCCTGGTATTCTGCCTGGCTTCATCGGGTACACTTCTCGCTCAACAAAAAGAACAGGAAAAGCAAGCCTATGAACAAGCCAAGCGGGCCTACGAACAAGCAAAACAATATGTGAACAAAGAAAATTGGAAGGAAGCCGTAGCCCAATTCAGAAAAGCGGTCGAGATGTATCAAAAGAGCGAATACATGGATAAATCGCTGTACTACCTGGGCTACAGTATGAACATGCTGAGCCGAGAAATGGAAAATCTCGAACAACAGATGGAGACCAAAAAAGAGGCTATCAAATATCTGAACAGGCTTATCAGCGGATATACCAAAAGTCCGTGGGTTGACGATGCCAAGGTTCTCAGACTCGAGATATCAGAGGAACTGGTGAAAGAAGGGATCCCTGATTACCGAATTTTCATCAACGGAAGCCTGAAATCCCTGGAGGGTTTGAAGGCACTTGAATCTCTCAAGACCTTGAACCTGGAAGAATTGCAGCTAGAAGGAGAATTGCAGCTAGAAGGACTTGAAGGATTAGAAGGGATCGTCGCTTTGGAGGATCTTGAAGGCTTAGAAGGCCTGGTAATTCTCGGAGGGCTAGAAGGCGGAATTATAGGAGGAATTCTAGGCGGAGTCGGTGAGGAAGAAGAAGATCCTGAACTTGAACTTAAACTCGTGGCTCTTGATGCGCTCATGAACATGGAGGAAGAAAAGGCCTTTCCGATTTTGGAAAAGATCATCAAAGAAAATGAAAATCCCAAACTTAGAAAGCGGGCCTTATTCATCATCAGCCAATCTAAAAATCCCAAGGTTTTTCCACTCATAGTCGACGCAGCAAAAAGCGACCAGGACAAAAAAGTCAGACAGCAAGCGATCTTCATGCTGGGGCAGAAGAAAAACAAAGAGAGCTTGGACGCATTGATCGATATCTATGACACGGTTGATAATACAAAAATGAAAGAGTCCGTAGTCTTCTCTCTCTCCCAATACAAAGACAAAAAGGCATTGGAAAAACTGATAGATATTGCCAAAACCGAACAGGACCTAAAGGCAAAAGAACAGGCCATTTTCTGGATTGGCCAACAGAAGGATAAGGAATCCACCGATCTTCTGATCGACCTGTATGATACATCCATGGATCAGAAAATAAAGGAGCGGCTCATATATTCTCTCTCTCAGAAGAAAAACGATGATAGGGCCTACGACAAAATTCTCCAAATAGCCAAAACAGATCCAGACACCAAAGTAAAAAAGAACGCGATTTTCTGGCTGTCACAGATGAGAAAAGATGATGCCAGCATCCAAACCCTTGTCGACATATACGACACCACAGAGGATCTCGATATCAAAGAGCAACTCATTCAGGCTTTCTCACATAGCAAGACTAAGAAAGCAAAGGATAAACTCTTTGCTATCGCAAAAAGTGACAAAGATATCAAAGCCAGATCACAGGCTATCTTCTGGCTGGGACAGGAAAAGGGCGAAGAGATGTTGGATATTTTTAAAGACATGTATTTCAAGACCGAGGAAGTCAAAGTAAAGAATCAGATCATCTTCTCTCTCTCCCAGTACAAGAGCAAGCGTGCAATCCGGGAATTGATAGAAATGGCCAGGAAAGAGCAGAATCCAAAATTAAAAAAACAGATCATCTTCTGGCTTGGACAATCTAAAGACGAAGAGGCCATGAAGTTCTTGAAGGAAATAATCGAGAAATAAGAGATCATCAAATGACAGGTGAATGCTTCATATGAAAGGAAGGGAAATGAAGAAAACAGCAATCCAGGCTCTGGGGTTGACAGCCATCTGCGCCCTCCTTCTCCTCCCCCTCCAGGGACAAGGAGAAGTGGATTTCCTGAAAGGCAAGGTCCACTATTTGGATAAGGATGGCTTGAGCCTTACAAAAAAAATTGAGAGGGCCGAGCAGGAATTCAAAAAACTTGGGAAAGGAGATGTGTATTTCACGGGATACACCTACCTAAGCAAACACGAAGTCCACCAGGGCAGCATCCACGACGAATCCAGACCTTTCACCATCTCGGTCGAGAACGGCAAGATCAAACGAAGAAGAACCTACAAAAGGAAAGACAGCGAGACATACACCACCGAAGATGGAAACGAAGTTGTGGGACTTATCTTCCTCCACAAGGTTACAGGAAAGACAGCACAGATTATGGATGTGGAACTGATCGACCTAGACAATACCTACGAATTCACGGAGGAACCCATATACTGGCTTGGCGATGGGGAGAACGAGGAGAGCATCCGCTTCCTGGAAAAAGAATTTGAATCAGGAGATTATGGGCTCCGGAAAACCCTGGTTTTTGTGATCAGTTCACATGACCATGCCAGCGCCTACGACTTCTTGCACCGAGTTGCCCTTGGTGATTATGAAACCAAGGTGAGAGAAAACGCTATTTTCTGGTTAGGAAACTACAAGGATGAGAGAAGTCTCAAGGACCTCAAGGCCATCTACAAGAAAACAGATGAGATCAAGCTCAAAAAACAGATTGTTTTTGCCTTCCAGATGAGCGACCGGCCTGAAGCCATCCAAGAATTGATCCGCATCGCCAAGAAAGACGACGACCAAAAAATCAGAAAAGATGCCATCTTCTGGCTGGGTCAGAAAGCATCTGAGGAATCTATCAAAGCTCTTAAAGATGTCGTGGAAGATTCTGACGAAAACACAAAAGTGAAGGAATCTGCGGTATTTGCCATCAGCCAACTCCCCCAAGAAAAATCTGTTCCCATGCTGATCGACATCGCCAGGACGAACAAAAATCCCAAGGTGAAGAAACAAGCTATCTTCTGGCTAGGTCAGAAAGATGACGAGGCTCTTTGAAGTTTTTCGAGGAGATTCTCCTCAAAAGATAAGAGAACAAAAAATCTGAAGAACTTTATATTATTGGCCAGGAGAGGGGCATAAAGAATTTTTCATATAAACGAAGGGCATACCGGTCCGTCATCCCTGCGATAAAATCCCCTGCCCTCTTTTCCAGTGAATCTCCCTCAGGATAGGATTTAATATACTCCTCTGGATGCTTCAAGAAATGGGCGTATAAGTCAGACACTATTTTCTCTGTTTTTTCGAGCTCCTTCCGGGAATATGGATTGTAATACACCCTGTCATTCAAAAACTCCCGCAGTTCGGATACCGCCTTTTTGATTTCTGCAGTCATAGTGATTTTCTCTAAATTGGAGGCAAGAGATGCCTTTATCACATCTTCGACCATCTTATCTATCCGTGCTGCATGATATTTTCCCAGAATCCCTATCAAAGAGGTTGGGATGTCGCTATCGTTTATCACTCCAGCCCTCAAGGCATCATCGATATCATGATTCACATAAGCAATGACATCAGAGACACGGACGATCTCTCCTTCGAGGGTCTGAGGCTTATCATACGTATCCACATCCAGGATCTCGCCCATTCCTTTTGAGTGTTTAAAAATGCCATCGCGAACTTCAAAAGTCAAGTTCAGTCCCTTTCCTTCGTATTCGAGATATTCCACGACCCTGAGGCTCTGCTCATAATGGCTGAATCCTCCCGGGAGAAGCTCATTCAGGATTTTCTCTCCGGCATGCCCAAAAGGTGTGTGGCCGAGGTCATGGCCGAGCGCGATGGCCTCGGAGAGATCCTCGTTCAGCCTCAACGCCTTGGCAATCGTACGTGCTATCTGGGAAACTTCCAAAGTGTGCGTTAGACGCGTGCGGTAATGATCGCCAAAAGGCGAGAGGAAGACCTGGGTCTTGTGTTTGAGTCGGCGGAAGGATTTGCAGTGGATGATCCGATCTCTATCCCTCTGGAATGCAGTCCGAAACAGATGGGGCTTCTCCTGTCTGACTCGCCCTTTTGTCTCTGAACTAAGACAAGCCCTCTCAGAGAGAGTCTCCCTTTCAATCTTCTCCAGCTTCTCTCTTATGGATTCCAATCCTTCACCTTTCTCGAGCCCTCTCCTTTTGGCCCAAAGCTAATTAACTTTACTATTGCTTGGCCCATACTTCCTGCTCAGCCAACAGATCTTACCCATCTATTCTATCAATAAAAAAGCATAACGGTTCATCTTTTGTGAATAATCAGATAACACCTGAATAAGATATCCCACTTTCCGGACCGTGGTGTACACATCCACACCCAGCGCTTCTGGAGTAGGGCGTGCAAGCTTAGGTTCCTTGCAATCCTTTTTTTCCCCTGAACAGGACCTGCAGATATTGCAGCTATCCATGAACAGCAGAAACGCCTTTTCGAATCCCGAACAGAAGACCTCCTTCTCGAGCTTCAAAAGCCTGAGATTCGTGTTTCTTGTCCAGGCAAAGCGATCCTCAGGCTTCTTGACTTCTTTCGCAAAGTGAAAAACCACTGCTTTGCTGTATTCTCGGAAGAATCTCTCACATTCCGACACACTGGGGACTTGGGGTGGACAGGTTGCCGTTTTTCCGTACTCATCACACCCATACAGACATTTCATCCTTACCCAGTGGGACACAACGATCTCGCAGGGATCTATCCATTTATAATCGCTGTAATCGTGCTTCTTGATGATCGACTCCACTCTTTCATTTGTGTCCATCTAAGCCTCCCCATACTGTCTCCGAATCTTCAGACGGTTGTTGATATATTTTCTCAAAAACTTCACAGCAATATCTGATCGGCGAAAGGTGGGTACTCCCGCCTGTTCCAGACAATCCACCATGGGCTTGAAGATATCCCCGGCATCTATGTTGACCACAAAGGGTTTATCTGTCTTATGAAAAATGTCGATCAGCCTCATGACGATACTTTGGGGGTGATACACATTCTCTTCATGAAACCGACTGGGTACGAGAGTCTGCATCGAAGGAGACATAGGTACAGGGGAGACAATCGCACAATCAACGTTTGAATCCTCGAGCATAGCCCAAACGCACTCAGCGAACACAGCATCATCAGCAACAGGAGTCGTGTCCAGAGGATTGCGGACATCCTGGAGACGGTGAATCCCGAGTGTCTCGATCAAGCCGGATATCTTTCTTATCGTTTTCGATGTCAAGGTCGCCAGTACAAACTCCTGATCATTCTTCAAGTTATCGGCCATGGTGACACACTCAAAACCCGCATTGCTGATCAGACCAATGCGGTTGCCGCGAATCTGCTTATCCGCTAAAAAGGAGAGATTCCTGACATAGTTTTCAAAATCGAATATGCTGTCAGCCACGATCACACCTGCCTCCTCGCATATAGCTTTGGCAATCCTGTAATCTCCAGCTACTGAAGCTGTATGGCTGGCTGTGGCCTGTCGTCCCTCTGGAGTTCTTCCGGCTTTGTAGAGCACGATCATCTTCCCTTCCTGCTTGACAATCTTGCAGGCCGCTTCAGCGAAAGCTAGGCCATCGGCAGGCAAGAATCCTTCCACATAGACACCAAAGACCTTGGCTTCTTCATCATCCTTAAAATAATTCAGATAATCGGACACGGTGAGATCGATCTGGTTTCCGATGGAGATGGCATAAAGGGGCTCGATATTGGGGAGCTTGCTCATCCGAGAGATCATGAAGGCTCCGCTTTGACTGATATAGACGAGATTGGACTTTCTCCCTGTGACCCGCGGAAGTTTGTAATCTGGAACAAAAGTCGTGTCGTATTTCCCCGGTTTGGAGAAAATTCCCAGACAGTTACCCCCATTCACAACTGGAGTGAGCCTTCCTTTTTGGATGCCCTCACTAAGGAGCACTTTGATCTCCTCCTCTAAAAACTGTGTCCCTTTCTTCTCTCCCAAACCTCCGGCAATGATAATTGCTGACCTTGCCTTTTCGTGTTTGATGAGTTCTTTCAGTACTTCATAATTCTGTTCGGCGGCCACAGTTATCACAAAAAGATCAACAGTCTTTGGCAGGTTCCGAATTCGCGAGACACAACGGCAGCCCTCGATTTCTTCCACACCGGGCTTCACAACATATATATTCCAATTGGGGAATCCCTGCTGGAGAATATTATTCAAGATGATGTGTCCCACATTCATTTTCTCAGATACGCCGATGATGCCTATGGTATGCGGCTTTAGAAGATAATCAATATCCTTGAACCGGCTCTTTCGAGGTTCCTGATGATCTTTAGAAAATCGGCAGAGGCCGTCCAGTGCAATCAATTTCTTATTCTGAGCAACAAAAGGATTGACTTCGGCTTCTTCGATGACATAAGGATGATCGAATCGATAGGGAGAAAAGTAGGCCCCCAACTGCAGAAAGCGAAAATAAGTTTCGACCAATTCATCTTGGGTAACGAGAGCTTCTCTTCCTCTGACTTTTCCGACCAGCTTATCATAGATGGCCAGGGGCTCGAGGATGCGCAAAATATCCTTTTTGAACAGGATATGGGGAGAACCTATGGATACGGCTTTGCCTTCTTTAATCCTTTCGCTCAAATATTCTATTTCTACCCCCCCAACTCCTATTGTGGCGACAGGGCCAAACTCTCTGGAGTTCCGAAGCCCCATAAGGAGTTCAGTGCCGAAGCCTGTTTTATCGTAATCGATCATGTCACAGACGAGAAATCCCCTGATCTCCTGTTCGATGCTTTTGAGTGTCCATCTTTTTTGGATTTGAGAATCGGGAAATTTCCTCACCCACTCTTTGAATCTCCTGGGAATGGTCTGCAGCATGGTCTGGCAGGCCTTGTTAATTTTCACGGCGCTGCGTTCTACGAACTGAATCCCTCCCACATCGGTTTTGTGCGCGATATAAGGATTGATAACTTTTAAGACCAGTGCATACTTTCGGAAATCCTTTAAATCCTCCTCTCTGACCTCCTGTCCTTTTCTGACAAAGAGACATTTAGGAATTTTAATGCCGACCTCTCCAAGTATGTGATAGACTTCATGTTCGAGGAGAAAATTCCGATCCTCTTTTTCTGCTTGTTGGAAAATGTGATTGATTTTTTCAAAATTAATTTTCATGTCTCTTTCCTAAAATCTATATTGCACCGTTACAACATATTCCTAGCCCGTTGAGAGAACAGTCCCTCCGACTGGGCTCTATACAGCAGCATGGCGGCCGAGATCAAAAGCCTTCAGGTTCGTTGCAACCATTTTTTCTCCTCGAGGCCCGAAAAGAACACGGACAAACTTCTTCAGAATTTTCTCACTAAGAATCAGGTAAGGAGAAGCAGCCCCCAACATGACCATGTTCTGGGCTCTGGGGGAGCCTGCTTCCTTGGCCAGGTTTTCCGAATCCACGATCAATTTATTCTCCACAGTTTTAATTTCTGTCAACACTTTCTCAATATCGGGGTAATCGGGAATATTGACAAAGGGCGATCGGCTGGTCACAATAATCCCATCAGGAGAAAGATAGTCCAAATAGCGAAGGGACTCAAGAGGCTCGACACTCAAAATCATATCGGCTCCTCCCCTGGGGATTAGGTCGCTGTGGATTGGATCGCTCGACAGCCGAAGATGCGACTGGACAGCTCCACCTCTCTGTGCCATTCCATGCACCTCGGCCTGCTTAAAATTCAAACCCTCCTCCAACGCCGCATTATCGATAACGAATGCGATGGAGAGGATTCCCTGTCCTCCCACTCCAGCCAAGATGATGTCCTGTCTCATTCGGATTTTCCCCCTCTTCTTCTTCGGGCTTGTTGGACACATTCTCTGGCCGCGATGATCACGGAAAGACCCTTGTAATCGAATTCTTCTTTCATGACCTGTACATTTGCTACATGATTTTTTGGCAATGGGATGATGGTCCGAATATGGTCTTTTTCTACACCCAGCCCTTCGATCACTCGCTGCAGTTTCTCTCCCGATGCAAATGTAGGTTGTCCTCCAGTCATCGCAACCGTGGCATTGTCCAGAATGAGGACGTTCATGTTTGTGTTCACAGCGGCTGCATCCAGAAGAGGAGTGAGTCCTGAATGGGCAAAGGTCGAATCCCCGATCACTGCGACAGAGGGATACACACCCGCCTCGGCACCTCCTTTAGCCATACTCACACTCGCTCCCATACAGACACAGCTCTGGATGGCATTATATGGAGGCAAAGCCCCCAGGGTATAGCACCCGATGTCGCTGAACACATTGGCCTGAGAATAAGATTCCAAGGCCTTGTTCAAGGCTCTGTATGTGTCAGCATGGGAACATCCCTGGCAAAGCTGGGGTGGCCGTGCCGCCATCGGAAAAGCATCGATCTTTCTCTTGGGCAATGGTGTCATCTCCAGCCCCTGCCGCACAACCTCTGGAGAAAGCTCTCCTGTCGAAGGTAGATAGCCGTTCAACTTTCCCTTGATCTCTTTGCCGGTAATGCCAAAAAGACCTTTTATGTTTTTTTCGATGAAAGGATAGCCTTCCTCCACCACAAGGATTGTATCGACATGTTCCACAACCTTCTTTACGAGATCTTCGGGCAGAGGATAGGTCGTGATCTTGAGTACGGAAGGAGGGGGTGCTTCGTCTTTGAAGTTTTCCAGAACATAATTATAAGCGATTCCTGAGGCTATTATGCCAATTTCTGTATTGCTTTCATTGATATCGAGGGAATTGAATTCTGATTCATTGGAGGCCTTGATCAGGTCCCTCTGTTTATCAATAAGAATTTTAAACTGCCTTCGGGCATTTACAGGAAGAAGGGTCCACTCCTTTCCTTCTCCATATTTTAAAGGATTTTGTTCCCGGGGCGGTTGCGGCTGTACTCGGGAGCGACTGTGGGAAAGGCGTGTTACCATCCTGACCAGAACAGGAATGCCAAGCGTCTCAGAAAGATCGAAGGCTTGGCGGGTCATGGCATAGGCCTCCTGATGGTTTGAGGGTTCAAAGCAGAAGACTTGGGCGAACTGGACAAAGTAGCGGCTATCCTGTTCATTCTGTGAGCTGTGCATTCCAGGGTCATCGGCCACTACGACCACCAATCCTCCGTTCGCACCTGTCAGGGCCGAATTCATGAAGGGATCAGCAGCCACGTTGAGACCCACATGTTTCATAGAGACGAGAGCTCGTTTCCCCGCATAAGAAACCCCCAGAGCTTCCTCATACGCCACTTTCTCGTTGACCGACCAGGAAGCCACAAACTTCTTGCCACCATCAGAGACTTTTATCAAATATTCCATGATTTCTGAAGCTGGAGTTCCCGGATAGGAATAGCCTCCAGAGAGACCGGCATGGATGGCACCCAAAGCTACGGCCTCGTCACCCAATAAGACTTCTTGTTTCATTCCTTGTTCCTAGATAAGGAATTTTCGCGTCAGGAAAAGGCTAATTATCGTTCAATTCGATTAAAATACAAGATACAAAGTCCCACGCCCTGTGTCAAGATAAGCAGAGGAATAGACTGGTTTGGTTTGAAAGGATGCGGTTTGAAAGAAAAAATAGAACCGTCACCGTTTTTTCTGCTATAATAGCCGCACAAATGCCGAAACATAACATCGCTATAGTCGGAGCCGGACCTGTAGGAAGTATCATGGCCGCCTACCTCGCAAAAAAAGGAGAAAACATATTTCTAATCGATATCAAAGAAGAGCTAATATCAGCCATAGAACAGAATGGCCTAAACATCCTGTGGAAAGGCGAAAAATTCAACGTCCGAGTGAAGGGCACAGGATATTTCACGGCAAGCCTCAGCCGTTTTCATCCCGATCTGATATTTATCGCTGTCAAAGCCAATTATAATGATCCCCTACTGGAAGAGATCAAAATGATCTACAAGCCAGAACAGAAAATCGTTGTGGCCCAGAATGGTATCGATAATGAAGATAGAGTAGCGGAAAAATTTGGGGCTGGTGCGGTAATGAGATTCGTTATCAATTACGCCGGAATGATCTTGGAACCAGGTGTGGTTAAGATGAGCTTTTTCCATCCTCCCAACTACATCGGTATCCTCTCTCCTGAGAACGAATCTTTGGCCAAGGAGATCGCTGCCCTTATCACAGAAGCCGGCTTGGAAACTCAATTCGTTCCTGATATCAAAAAATACGAATGGAAAAAAACCATCCTCAATGCAGCCCTGATGCCGGTGTGCGCCACGACAGGTTTGACCATGAAGGAAGCCATGACAACAGGAGAAACCCGCTACCTCTGCGAACAAATTCTGAATGAGTCTATCCAAGTCGCCAAAAAAGTCGGATACGAATACGGGGAAGATTTCTTCGAACAGAGCCTGGCCTATCTCTCTGGAGCCGGTCATCACAAACCTTCTACTTCCCTCGACTTGGAGGCAGGAAATCCGATCGAATATATCTTCCAACCCATCATTGCCTATGGAAAAAAAGTCGGTTCTCCAACTCCTTATCTCGAATCGTTGACCAAGGTCATGCAGACCCTGGAAAACCAAATAAGAAAAAAATCCTAGCAGACGAGGTCGCCATGAAGGCCATCCCAAACTATCCCTATTGCTTCGTGTGTGGAGACAAAAACAAAAAAGGGTTGAATGTCAGGTTTTTCTTCCACAATGGAAAGGCTAAGGCTGAGTATACGCCAACAAGAGAGTTCGAAGGCTATAGAGATATTCTCCATGGCGGAATCATCTCGGCCCTTCTGGATGAGGTGATGATCCAAGCCATCATCGCTCAGGGGATCTTGACCTTCACCACCCAGATAGAAGTTAAATTCAAAAAGCCCGCCAGGATCGGAGAGAAGCTATTACTGCAGGGTAAGGTCACAGGAGACAGGGGAAAAATCATCATGACCAGAGGAGAAGCCGCGAAAGAAGACGGGACAATCATCGCTACATCTTCAGGTAAATTTTTTAGAGCCACCGAAGAGATGAAAAAACTGCTGGAACAGCAAGGAAGCGGTTTACAAAGCCGACGACGCTGGGAGTGAAACGAGGTTATTCCTGCTGCAATAATTTGTAGCTTTTATAATGGTGGATGGCAAATCCACGAAAACTCGGGAATCGTCGAAATTCTGATTCAGCTTTTTCCATCACTTCGGCCAGTTCGCTGATATTTTTATCTTTAAAGGTCAATTTTCCTGAAGGAACGAAGGTCTTTTTCTTTTGAAAAAGAAGAGCGCCGCTTTTTGGATCAGTTCCGCTGAGCTTTGGAATCCATTGCAGAAGAATTTTTGTTCCTTCTGATTTTTGTAAAAGAATCCCTGAATTTTCTTTTCCCCGCCCGAATTCAAGAATTGTCTCATCCGGGACATCCGTCGTTTCCAGGCCCACAAAAACCTTCTTGCCCTTCTTGGAAGCATATCCAAGCTCACCGAGGGCGTGGGCGATGACACCATCTGCACCATAAGCCTCGGTTCGATAATCCATGATTCCGATATTGTCCACGATATCTAAAATATGCTCGGTTAGAGGACGTCCTTCCAGTTCAGTGATAGGCTCGAAGAATTCATTTTTCTGATCGAACCAGAAAGGGATATCCACACCAAACTCTAGACCTGCAGACTCAGATATGCTTTTTGAGGTCTTCAGGAAGTTTAAATACTGTTTGAGAATGGATTCTTTCAGAATTCCTGCAAAATTCGGCAACAAATATGGTTCGTTATCATAACGTATTGCATCAAACCGCTCACCAGGCTCTACCGATTTATTGAACTGCACGATGGACTGGATGGTGGCGATGACATGGCCATGCCACTCACGCAGTGCAAACCTTGGATCTCCATCGAGTGCGTGGATTCTGATCTCTGCACTGTGAAGCTTGAACAGCAAAGACCTTACCTTCGATCGATCCCAGATTATCTCCCTTTCCCCCTCCTTCTCTTCTTTCTCATAAGGCAACTGCAAAAAAATTTCGGTGATCCCCCTTTTTTGGCAGAAGTCCAAAAGCTGATCCTGACTTTGATCGTCTCCAAGCAATTCTTTGGTTTCCCACAACCACATGGCCCTGTGGGGAGAGGGCTTATAAATCCTATCCTCTCTTGCACTTGGAATCCGCACATCTTTCCTTGTGGTGAAGGCGATATCTCCGATAGAGATCCTTCCTCTTCCCGAGCGGGCCAGAAATACCAGGCTTGCTAATTCTTGCCTGTCTATGTTCTTAGGAATTTCCTCCAAAGGAATCCAGACACGCTGCCAGTCCTTTGTGATCCTTCCTGAGGGCATAAAGCGCTCCACTGAACCGATTTCAACAGAATCCTCCCTTTTTTCCCAGGAATAATCAGCCACCTGAAGTATCAATGTCTCATTGCCTTCTCCACCCCTGATAGTAAATGTGAGATACCTAAACGGAGTGGCATCCAGGAATATTCTGTCCACTGGGTGGGCTTTGAAATTAAAGAGATGGATCCAAAATCCGGAAAAACCCGGCGGTTTCTGATGATAGGAGAAACACAGGGATTGAGATCCCTCTAGAGATGTCTCGATGGTGATGCGTGACTCAGAGGGAGACTTGAAAAAAGAACTGAAGTACCCACCTAAGCGATTGACATTTCCCTGGTGAAAATCATCGACGAGAAAAATGTCGTCCCGAAAAGGAGGTATCTGACTTTTTGGCTTTGAGGGCTCTTTGATGCGTGGCCGCTCCTCTCGGATATCATAGATCTTGAGCTCATCACCGCTCTTTTTGTGTAGGATACCAAGCGAGACATAGCCGATTTCTGAAGGATCGTTAAGTCCCCAATGAGCCAGATCGACTTCACAGGTTAAAGGAGTCTGATTATGATTAAAGAGACCGTTGGCATGTCCAATAAGGAGGGGAAAATAGATCACCAGAGAGGAACAAATTGCAGAGGGGATCTTTTTCTTCAACCTGTTCCAAAGCGTTTCGACCATGACTGATATTATGCGTCATTGCAAGAGCAGCGGGGCAATCTCTTAAGGAGATTGTTTCGTTTCACTCGCAATGACGTGCATTACGATATTTATTTTATTGGTTGCACCAATCCTTCAATCTAACACAGTAAAGGCTTAAAACGCTACTTATTAAAAAGACTCTCTTCCATTTATTGTGGGTTAGCTCCAATGGAAAAAGAGATCAGGTATGTCCGCAGCGCCATTGAGGATCCCGACCCAACCTACCCCAACCTTCACAAATCGTTCTTCGAGGGAAGCAATATGGATTTTCCCATATTGTCGGCGAGTATGTATTGAGCACGACTTTGCTAAAGGTGGGAAATCCTGTCAAACACGGGAAGAGAAGCCAGTGTTGGAGGGATTAGGAATAAACGTGCGGAGTTACGCAGCCGCCGAGAAGGGCGATGAGGGAATGGCGCTAAAGATCCTCACTAGAGCGGAGGATATAGCTGATGGCAAAGATAATCTTGAAAGTCATGCCTACACAAAATGGAAGAGAGCCATTAAAAAAGTTCATCGACGTCTTCACAATTTTTTCTTTTTCTTTTAATGCGAAATCGGTTATCCTATTTTCGTTCAAAGGAGTCAGAGAAAATCTAGAGACTGCCTTTTTATCTCGAATGAGCCAAAATAACACATTTGATGTCATCGATTTTCACATCCATATCGGTCTTAAAGAACATTGGCATGATTGGATCCACGATTATCAGGAGTCCTCAAAATCAGAATTTTACGAACGCTACGAAGAATTGACCGATCCAGAGAAGTTCGCCAAATACCTCAAAAAACACAGCATCGTCAAGGCCGTTATACTTCCTGATATGTGTCCCATCACCACAGGAGTGGTTCCGAATGAGTATGTTTTCGAGTTTTGCAAAGGGCAAGATGTCTATCTCCCCTTCTGCACCGTCAATCCTTCCCTTGTTACCCACCCGGAGCAGGAATTGAAGAAATACATCCAATCGGGCGCCAAAGGAATAAAGCTCTATCCTCCGTATAACCATTTCTATCCGAACGACAGCCGGCTTTATCCTCTTTATGCCCTGGCCCTAGAGTACGGGCTTCCCGTGCTCCTTCATACAGGATCATCTGTGTTTAAAGGCTCCAAGTTGAAATATGCGGATCCGATTCATCTGGATGACGTGGCTTCAGACTTTCCTGATCTTGTCCTCGTGATGGCTCACAGCGGAAGGGGCCTCTGGTACAACAAGGCCTTCTTTCTCTCTCGGCTCCATCCCAATCTTTTTTTGGAGGTATCAGGACTGCCTCCCAAGAATCTTCTGAACTATTTCCCGGACATGGAAAAAAACATCGATAAGTTCATTTACGGATCGGATTGGCCGGCCATTCGAACGATTTCCTCTAATATCATGGCCATACAAAAACTCCCTCTCTCTGAGGAATCTAAAAGGAAGATTCTGTACGAGAATGCCGCAAAAATTTTAGGCTTATAAGGGACCGGATTCTTTTCATATAGAGCTGATTGAATGTCTGATAAGAGAAGCGGAAAGATCGTCGTCGTCTCCCACTGCATTCTGAACGTCCATTCTCTGGAGGACAACCTGGCTATCTATCCTGGCCTGGAAGAGGAAGTTGTGGAACTTCTCCTAAAAAACGGGGTGGGTATATATCAAATCCCCTGCCCTGAGATTGAACTGTCGAGTATTTTCAGGAAGGCTCTTCCAAAAGAATCCTATGACCACCCCAAAATCAGAGAGGCGTACAGAAGACTGGCAGATAACCTTGTCCAAACCTTGAGCTCCTACACAAAAAAGGGCTACGCGATATCGGCCGTGCTCGGAGCCGAAGGAAGCCCAACATGTGGAATAGACTCTGTCGGCAGATGGAAAAAACATATCAAGGGGAAAAAAGAGTTTCCTCGAGACATTGAATTCGTTCCTGGAACAGGGGTGTTCATGGAGGAATTCAAGGCCAGCCTCGATAAATTCCAAATCTATCCGAAATGGGTGGGGATACCAGGCAAGTCAATCCGATCCATAAAACCAGATGCTTTTGAACAAACGCTGCAAAAGCTGGAAAAAATTCTCTAGTTAATAAAGTGGGACTCTACGAAATACTCGAAAGTACAGCAAAAAATTCTCCGAAAAAGACCGCAGTCATATGCGGAAATCAGCGGTACAACTATAAAAGATTCAAAGAGAGGGTTGACAGACTGTCATCCAGCTTAAAGGCTTTAGATATCCAGAAGAATGACAGGATCGCTATTATTCACAGAAACTGCCATAGGTATCTCGAGACCTATTATGCAGCGGCTAAGATGGGGGCCGTCCTCGTATCGCTCAACTTCAGGTTGAGTGCAGAAGATTTTTTGTATATCCTGAATGATTCCTTGGCCAAGGTTCTGATTGCTCAACCGGATCTTGTATTATGTCTGGAGGGAAAGAAGGATTCCCTTCCTAGGTTGGAACATATCATCCTGACTGAGTCTGAGCCGAAGGGTGTTTGGCCGGTCTCTTTCGAATTTGAATCCCTTATGCAGGAGGCGGAATCCGGCGAAAAAAAACTCTTCACAGTCGACGAATCAGACACCGCACAGATTTATTACACAAGCGGAACCACTGGCAGGCCCAAGGGTGTCGTATTGACCCATAAAAACAACTCAGCCCACGCTGAGGGCACGATACGGGAACTGAAACTGTCAGCAGAAGACCGATGGCTCCATGTCTCTCCAATGTTTCATCTTGCCGATGCATGGGCTGTGTGGGCCATCACCAGAGTGGCTGCCACCCATGTGATGGTACCTGGATTTGAGCCGGAATCCGTACTCGAGGCCATAGAAAACCATAGAATAACATTGAGCAATTTCATCCCCACCATGCTCAATATTCTGGTTAATCATCCGCAAGTGAACAGCCACGATTTCTCCTCATTGAGACTCATTCTGAGCGGAGGAGCTCCAATCGCCAAAGAGGTGGTAAGAAAAGTCATCGAGGTGTTTGGCTGCGGTTATATCCAAACCTACGGATTGACTGAAACGAGTCCTTTCCTGACCATGTCTATTTTGAAGGAGGAGATGAACGCTCTGTCTTTTGAAGAAAAGCTGAAATACATGGCCAGCACTGGAAGGCCCTTTGACAAAGTCCTGCTCAAAATTGTGAAAGAGAACGGAGAGGACATCCTCCCGAATGAAAAGGAAGTGGGGGAAATCATAGCCATGGCAGAAACCATCACGCCGGGATACTGGAGGCTTCCTGAAGAGACAACCCGACGCATTGTCAATGGCTGGTTCCACACCAGGGATCTTGCTGTGGTTAATCCCGAAGGCTATCTGACCATAGTGGACCGAATGGACGATGTCATACTCACTGGAGGAGAGAACGTCTACTCAATCGAAGTCGAGAATATCCTCTACTCCCATCCCGGTGTTTTAGAAGCAGCGGTTATCGGACTTCCGGATCCGATATGGGGAGAAAAGGTTACGGCTGTGATCGTTGCCAAACCTGGAGAAAAGCTCGATGAAGATGTAATCATCCAGTTTTGCAAAGAAAATATGGCTCCGTTCAAGGCGCCAAAAAGGGTCATTTTCACCGACCATCTCCCAAAGACCGGCTCCGCAAAGATATATAAATACAAACTTCGTGAAAAATATGGAAAAAATAAGGAAAATTATATTGAGTGAATGATGGAGATCATTAAGGCTATAGCCTTAGAAATCAAAAAGGCCAAATATGGCGTGGCTTTTACAGGGGCAGGAATTTCTGCCGAAAGCGGGATACCGACATATAGAGGCGAAGGGGGTCTCTGGACAAAATACAATCCCAATCTCTACGCCCACATCGGCTATTTCCGCCAAGATCCTTCCTACTATTGGAATTTTTTCAAAGATGTGCGCTATCCCATGCTGAAGGAAGTCAAGCCCAATAGGGCGCACATTGCCTTGGTTGAAATCGAGACCTTTGGGTATCTCAAGACAGTGATCACACAGAATATCGATGGATTGCATCAAGAGGCGGGTTCTTCCTCTGTCATCGAACTGCATGGAACGACCCGAATCATCACCTGCATGGATTGTCCCAAGGAATATCTGATGGATGAAGTCTTTGTGATGCTGGAAAAACAAATTCCGCCTCTGTGTTCAAAGTGCAACGGAATTCTGAGGCCTGCGGTGGTGTTTTTTGGAGAAATGCTTGACCCAAAGACAATCAACGATGCTTATGAAGAAGCCGGGAAAAGCGATTTTCTTCTGGTTGTGGGAAGCTCTCTGGTTGTCCACCCTGCTGCTGACATACCTCTTAGAGCCAAACGGGCCGGTGCCAAACTGGTTATCATCAACAAAGGAAGCACCCCCCTGGACTCAGCGGCCGATTATGTGATCAACGATGCGGCAGGAAATGTCCTTCCTCAAATCGTCCAAAGCTTGAAGGAAGCTTAGTTTTTCATAGTCCTGCTAAAGCGCCACTCATCTTCGCGAGCTCCCAGAGGCGAAGCACGCGCTCAGGATCAAGATATTTCCAATTTTGATAATTAAAAAGTTCTATAAAATCCGCGAAACTCATGTTGGATGGCAATGGAAAGGGAGCCGGTCCCCCACGAGTCGCTTTGTGCAAAGTATTGATAGTATTGACACAGTTCGTACGGATTTGCTGCCACTGTTGTTCCGTGTACTCTGTCGTATCCTGATGAAACCCGGTATCCATAACACCCAATGTCTCCCCGCTCTGCAGGTTGACTCGCCACCAACCCAGACGTTGTTTTCCCTCGATAACCACTGGTCGGTCCGGCACAACCACTGCCCATCTATCTAAAAGGCTCTGCTGGATACGTACACGCACATCCTCTGACAATCTCCACTTCTTCCAGTCTTTGTCTTGAATTTCTTTGGCCAAATGCCAGCCTATCTGTTGATCCTTCGCCAAATCGAATAAGTAAATAAGATTCATGTGGGGTTCGGGTCCAGGGACAATCATTGCCTCTGCCAGTGTATCCGCAACTCCTTGATTGAGCCTCGCCACGGGTGGGGAGGATTTTTCCTGAGGGATTATCGAAACGTCATTATTGACGATATCAAAAATACGACGCAGCAAAAACTCTCCGCTGGCAGTTTCAACAATCCGGGTTCGAAGGTTGACGATATTTACTGAGCTATAATAGGTACTGCTTGCGTACGGATTCCACCTTGGACGCAAAAGAGCCCATTTGAACAGAGGAGAGTGGAGTGCTTCTGCCGCCATCCCAACCCTGATGTTGAGATCCTCAACAGGATTATCGTCCTCCAGTTCTTTCTGAAGAATTCGGAGTTGATCCACACAGTATCGGGAAGTGACCTGATCTGCAAATTGAGAGGATATCTGACAGACCACCGGAAGAATTTCAATAATCCCGAACAGGCTGTATGCTCTTTCAAGCTTTTGATCGTCGTTAAAATCAGGTTCTGCAGCCTCTTCTTCCGAACGGGCTGCTGGACCTAAGAGGTCAAACAACTCACGCCGTATCGTCTGATCATCCTGACCTGGTAAATGAAGATCATACTCGAGCCACCCTGCGGTTAAATATCCCTCTTCCTTATCCTCGTCTTTGCGACTTCCTCCCATAAGTCCACCTGTCATTCCTCTGAATACTCCCCGAGTGGCTCCTCCAGCCTCAGCTTCGGGGGTAGGATTAGGATTCTCGTTAATCCCTCCTTTATCTGTAAAGCTGCTCTGAACGATCATATCTGAGCCGACTTCAAGAACAGGCATCCACTCCTTCCCCTCGAGAAGAGCATCCTTGAAACTCTCAGGAAATCCTTCTTCGTCAAGCCGCAGATCTTCAGGCCAGTTTAAAGACAGGTTATAAAGGATGATCCGCTGTCCCAATAACTCACAGGGACGCAGTGTGTGTTCGAACGAAGTGTGTTCTTCGAGGTATCCATCTTTCCACTGTTCCGTCACAACCCGGACGGTTATCAAATGCAAGAGGTCCTCATCCAAATCATCAATCTCTACTGTCTCCTCTGCTTCTCCGACAGCCTCTCCTGATTTTCCTTGGGGGAGAAGAGGGTCGAGGTCCACCCAGCCGTCTTGGGTTTCATATTGTACCCACCAGTGGTCACAAAGAGCCTCCATATCCATTTTATCTGAGGAACTACCTTTAACCATCGACTCCCCGATCGCTTTCATCAACATTTCTGCTTGATCTTTTACTCTCTGTTTGGCCTCCCTATCATTCTTATTATTTATTTGCGATAACTGCTTAAGACCTTGCTGCATTTCCTGTGTATTCATCTGTACGCGCAATGCGATATTTTCAAATTGAGAGATTTCCATTTCTTTATAGGCTGTCTCTGGGAAAACTTGAGTATCCGAAATCTTCTGGATATCATCCCAAAGCTTTCTCGCCAGGTTATCCGATAAACCGACATGCGCCAACCGCACCTGAAATCCAGCTGAATCTAATAAATCTGCGAGCAACAGAGACCGATCGAGACTATTGCCCAGCCGGTCCATGAGAACACCAGCAGCTCCTCGAAGCGATCCTTGATAGGGAACCCAAAAAGTGTTGTCACGAACCCACTCAAAAAGGTTGATGGGATCCTTGCCAACCTCCTGGATAACCGTTTGGCCATCGAAATTCTCTTGAGATCTTTGCTCCTCGGTACTCTCGATTTCATTGATGATGGTTTCCAACCATTCCACAATTTCATCCTTTTTATCCAATCTGGAATTGGACAGATTTTTAGTATGCCCGAAGACAATTCCCTGCAGACACCAAAAGCAAAAGATTATCACCACTAAAAAGATCGAGAGGCTTATCAGAAGAGTTTTTATTTTCATTCTATACGCTCCTTTTCCCCAATATTTCTTTCTATATCATACATTCTGCTTTTTAACAACAAAGGAAAACTATCCAAAAGCGATTCAATTTCCGTGATATTTACAACAGCATTTAAATACTTCTTCCCAAACAACACCCTTCAGTGTAAAATACTTGAGCGTTATTCTTCGCTATGGAGGAAGAGATGATAAGGGGTAAATTTTCATACAGGAAAAGTCTTTTCCGGCTTGTCTTAGTTCTTTGTCCTCTATTCTTGGCAGCTCAAGAGCAGCCTGCGGGTGGCATCGATTCTTCTTACTTCTCTGGACTGAAGGTTCGGTCCGTCGGTCCAGCAGGGATGAGTGGCAGAATCGCATGTGTGGACGTCGCGGTCGACAATCCGAGGATCATATATGTGGGTGCAGCTACAGGAGGCATATGGAAATCCATCAATGGTGGCGTGACATGGAAGCCAATATTCGACGACCAAAGTACTTCCTCCATCGGCGATATCACCATAGATCCAACCAATCCTGAAGTGGTATGGGTAGGCACCGGAGAGGCAAATCCCCGAAACAGCGCAGGTGTAGGGAGAGGAGTCTTCAAGACACTTAACGGAGGAGAGAGCTGGGAGTTTCTAGGATTGGAAAAAACCGAAAAGATCAGCCGACTTCTCCTCAATCCGAATGATCCAGATGTTGTTTTTGTGGCCGCCCTTGGAACCACGTGGGGCGAAAATCCTGAGCGGGGTGTTTTCAAATCAGTGGATAGCGGAAAGACCTGGAAAAAAGTGCTGTATGTCGATGAGAGAACAGGGGCTGCGGATCTCGCTATGGATCCGAGCAATCCCAATCGGCTGCTGGCAGCCATGTGGGAACACAGGAGATGGCCCTGGTTTTTCAACTCTGGTGGGCCTGGTAGCGGACTCTACCTTAGTATTAACGGCGGAGAGACATGGAAAAAACTGACCCCAAAGGAGGGGCTTCCTAAAGGAAATCTGGGTCGAATCGGCATCGCCTTCTCTCGAAACCGCCCCAATATCGTTTATGCCCTGGTGGAA
>Ga0209636_10000551_pt1 | contig 37001 bp, 35 predicted proteins | sample DeeMarSWOR152_54_FD_187464 | JGI IMG/M metagenome (GOLD analysis project Ga0209636, IMG submission 187464) | Marine sediment microbial communities from White Oak River estuary, North Carolina - WOR-1-52-54 (SPAdes) (version 2) | ecosystem: Environmental > Aquatic > Marine > Intertidal zone >... | reverse complement strand
TCTGCCTTTGAAAGATTTATATTTGAGATAATCTTTCTTAGACTAACCCTCCTATTGTTTTTTGTTTTGTGCATCAAACAAAACAAAACATGGGAGGGTAAATTAATTTTTCAACAGCCTAAATTGTTATATACTAAACAAAAATATAAAAAGAGTCACACTTTGTTTGAATAAATATCAACAATTTTTGTATTAATTACAAAAATTATCAAAACTTTTAAATACCGTGTATAAATACAATGTAATGTAGGAAAATATTTTCAATATACAATATATTGTATCTTGAACCTATCTGGAGGGTGATAAATGGAATGTCCATATTGTCATCATTTTGAAACAAAAGTAACCGACTCCCGCGACACAGGAATTATGTCAATTCGGAGAAGACGGGAATGTCTCAAATGTAAAAAACGTTTCACTACGTATGAATACATTGAATTAACCCCCCTATATGTTAAAAAGAAAGATGGGCGATTAGAAAAATTTGACAGGAATAAAATTAAAAACGGTTTAATGAAAGCTTTAGAAAAACGTCCAATCGAACATGACAAAATTGAAGAAATATTAAATCAAATTGAGGAAAAAATAAGAAGAACTGGTACAGAACAAATAGAAAGTAAAGTTATAGGGGAATATGTAATGGAAAGTCTAAAGGAAACAGATCATGTTGCCTATATCAGGTTTGCTTCTGTTTATAGGTCATTTACTGATGTTTCTTCTTTTGAAGAAGAAGTTAAAAATCTAATTAAACAAAAAACAGGAGGAATTAAAAAATGATACGAAAAATAAAAAAGAGGGATGGGAAAGTCGTTGACTTTAATCCTATTAAAATAACAGATGCAATATGGAAAGCAGCACAAGCAGTTGGTGGTAAAGATTACAAAAAAGCAGTACAACTCACAGACAAAGCAATGGAATTGCTTGAAAAAACATTGAAAAAGGGAGAGATTCCAACTGTTGAACTTGTACAAGATATTGTTGAAAAGACGCTTATAGAAGAGGGACATGCAAGAACGGCCAAGGCGTACATATTATACAGAAAACAACACCAGGACATTCGAGAAATCGGTGGTTTACTCAAGGACATAGATATTGTTGATGGATATCTAAGTATGATGGATTGGAAAGTACAAGAAAACAGCAACATGGCCTATTCACTACAAGGATTAAATGTTTATGCAACAGAAAATATAATTTCTCATTACTGGTTGAATAAGATTTATCCGCCAGAAATAGGAGAAGCTCATCAAAAAGGATCATACCACCTTCACGACCTTGGTACACTTGGTGCGTACTGCGTAGGGTGGGATTTAAAAGATATTCTACTACTTGGATTCCGGGGCGTTTCTGGGAAAATAGAAAGCAAACCTGCAAAACATTTCAGCACAGCACTCATGCAGATTGTTAACTACTTATATACTTTACAAGGTGAAGCCGCTGGTGCACAGGCATTATCAAACTTTGATAGTCTACTTGCACCATTTATTAGATACGATGGTTTAAACTATAAAGATATAAAACAAGAAATGCAGAAATTCCTATTCAACATGAATGTGCCTACACGCGTGGGCTTCCAAAGTCCATTTTCGAATTGTACACTGGATCTTACAGTTCCAAGCTACATGATTGAAGAACCTGTTATAGTTGGTGGAGATTTAAAAGATGATACCTACAGTGATTTTGTAGATGAAATGAGTATGTTCAATCAAGCATTTGCTGAAGTGATGTTTGAGGGCGATGCTAAAGGAAGACCTTTTACATTTCCAATTCCGACGTATAATATTACAAAGGATTTCAATTGGGACAATGGTTCTTTAATCCCTTTATGGAATATGACTGCAAAATATGGTGTACCATATTTTTCTAATTTTATTAATAGCGATATGAAACCTGATGATGCAAGGAGTATGTGTTGTAGACTTAGATTGGATAATAGAGAGCTTCGAAAACGTGGTGGTGGACTTTTTGGTGCGAACCCAAAAACAGGTTGTTATGATGAAAAAACCGAGATACTTACTGAAAACGGTTGGAAATTTTTTAAAGATGTAAATAAAAATGAAAAAGTCTTTACTTTAACTAAAAATAACGAAATCAAAGTACATAAACCAACAAGATTTTTTGAATATGATTATGATAATGAAATGTATCATTTTAAGACAAGATCTTTTGATTTATTAGTCACTCCAAACCATCGAATGTTAGTAGATAATACATGGACGAAAGAAAGAAAATTTGTAGAAGCAAAAGATTTCGTACCTAATACTCATCGCATCCCCAAACAGGGTATATGGAATTGCTCAAAGAAAAAATTCTTTGAATTACCTTCAGTATCAATCTTAGGTGGTTCTGGTCCTTCTTCAAGCTTTTCTGAAAAAGAAATTGAAGCTATAAAGGCAGAAAAAAGAGACGGAAAAAGCATATATCAACTTGCCAAGAAGTACAATTGTAATCCTGTAACTATTTATAATATTTGTAAACATTCTAAATATGGTAATAGAGAAAGAGTGAGAGTTAGATATGAAACTCCTCCTTTAAAAATAAAAATGGATAATTGGTTGAAGTTCTTTGGCTTCTGGTTAGCAGAAGGTTCTACAGATAATGAAAAAATTGCTAAAAGCCATGGATATAGAATAGTAATCTCTCAAGTCAACAAGCAAAAAAGAAAAGAAATTAAAAAAGTATTGGATTTCCTGCCTTTTAATTACGCTTTAGAAGGCGAAGCTCATTTTGTTATCTGTAATAAACAACTTTGGTCTTATCTAAGACAGTTTGGTAATAAATATACAAAGTATATTCCACGTGAAATTAAAGAGTTACATAGAAAAAAATTAAAAATTTTGTTTGATTGGATGGTAAAAGGAGATGGGCATGTACGTAAGAGTAATGGGCAGATCAATTATTGGACTTCTTCTAAAAAATTAGCAGATGATGTACAAGAAGTGGTTTTAAAACTAGGTTGGCTTGCTACAATAAAAGCAGAGAATAGAAATATTTCTGAGATAAAAGGCAGGAAAGTAACTTCAGGGATTGTATATACAATTGGTGTCCATCGAAAATCAAAACATTTTAGATTAAGGGAAAATAGCATACTGAAAAAACACTATAAAGGAAAGGTTTATTGTCTAGAGGTTCCCAATCATACACTATATGTAAGAAGAAACGGAAAACCTTGCTGGTGTGGAAATTCAATAGGCGTTGTAACAATAAATATGCCGCAGATTGGTTATCTAGCAAAAGATGAAAATGATTTTTTTGAAAGACTAGATACACTTATGGACCTTGCAAAACAAAGTTTAGAAATTAAAAGAGAACTAATTGAAAATCTTACATTTAGTGGTTTACATCCATATTCACGATTTTATCTTGCGGATGTTAAAAAAACATTTGGCGAGTATTGGAAAAACCATTTTTCCACAATTGGTTTGATAGGCATGAATGACGCCATACTTAATTTTATGAATAAAAGCATTGGTGATAAGGAGGGTAAAGTCTTTGCTGAGAAAGTTTTAGATCACATGCGTGAAAAAATGGCTGATTATCAACAAGAAACTGGTAATATTTTTAATCTTGAAGCAACGCCAGGAGAAGGCACAAGCTATCGTCTGCCAAGAATAGATAAGGTTCAATATCCAGATATTAGAATTTATAACCAAGAGAAATATAATGGTGGACATAGAGGAGATGTTGAGCCATATTATACAAATTCAACACAGTTACCAGTTGGTTTTACAGACGATATTTTTGAAGCACTTGAATTACAAGATTCATTACAATCAAAATATACTGGTGGAACAGTTCTGCATATTTTCATAGGTGAATATGATCCTAATATTGATGCTATAAAAAAATTAATTAGAAAAATTGCAGAAAATTACACTCTTCCCTACTACACACTAACACCAACTTTTAGTATTTGTCCCAAGCATGGATATTTGTCTGGGGAACATAAGTATTGTCCTAAATGTGATGAGGAAATTGGTTATAAAGGAGGTAATTAAATGAAAGATAAAGATCTTGAAAGTAAAAGAACCGAATGTGAAGTATATTCGCGCGTCGTTGGATATTTAAGACCTGTTAAACAATGGAACAAGGGTAAACAACAAGAATTTTCAGATAGAAAAATGTTTAAAACAATGGAAAAGAAAGAAATGGCAATCCAATGAAAATAGGTGGTCTACAAAAAACATCACTTCTTGATTACCCTGGGTGCATAAGTGCAATAGTTTGGACTATTGGTTGTAACTTCCGATGTCCATTCTGTTACAATAAAAACCTGGTATTAGGAAATAGTGAAATCTACTCAGAAAAAGAGATTTTCTCATTTCTTAATAAAAGAAAAGGATTACTTGAAGCAGTTGTAATTACTGGTGGAGAACCTTTACTTCAAGATGATATTGTTGATTTTGCAAGTAAAATAAAAAAACTTGATTATCTACTAAAAATTGATACTAATGGATGCTATCCTGAAAAACTAAAAGAACTAATTAATAAAAAACTCGTTGATTATGTGGCTATGGATGTTAAGGCACCTAAGAATAAATATAATCAACTAACTGGTGTAAAAACTGATTTAGAAAAAATAGAAAAATCAATAGAGATAATAAAAACTTATGCACCTGATTACGAGTTTAGAACAACCTTTGTTCCACAATTACTTAATAAGGATGATATAATCGATATAGCAAAATGGTTAGAAGGTGTAAAAAATTACTTTCTTCAACAATATAAAAACAACCCGCCTTTGATTTCCTCTGATTTTAATAATGTTGTACCTTATTCAAAAAAATATTTAATTGAAACCTACAATGCTATAAAACTTTACTTTAAAAAATGTGAAATAAGAGGAATATAATTAAGAATTTGAAAAAAATTACAAGAATGATATTTATGGATTACGAACTAGCAATTATTGGAGCAGGACCGGCAGGTTTTACATCTGCTATTTATGCGGGTAGATCAGGAATAAAAACTATTGCTCTTGACAAAGGTATAGGTGGAGGTCTTGCTAATCTCTCACCAAATATTGCAAATTATCCTGGCTTTGAATCGATTTCTGGTATGGACTTGATGGAAAAAATGAAACAGCATGCAAGTAAATATGCTGAAATTTATTTTGCAGAAGAAGTAAAAAAAATTGAGAAGAAAGAGGATGAATTCATAATTGCTACTGATAAAAGAACATTTACTGCAAAGGCTGTTATTCTCTGCATGGGTACTGAATATCGTAAATTAAATGCACCTGGTGAAAAAGAATTAACAGGAAAAGGAGTATCTTATTGTGCAACATGCGATGGATTTTTTTTCAAAGGAAAAAAAGCAGCAGTTATCGGAGGGGGTAACTCGGCTTTAATAGAAGCAATATTTTTAAAACAGATAGGATGCTCAGAAGTATTTGTGATTCACAGACGAGATCAAATGCGTGCAGAGAAAACATATCAAGATGAAGCAATACAAAAAGGTGTGAAATTTATTTATAATACACATGTAGAAAATATTCATGGAAAGGAAAATGTTGAATATCTGCAAGTTCATGATGTAAGAACAGAAAAAAAATCAAAAATCCCGGTTGAAGGAGTTTTTATAGCAATCGGTAAAGAACCACAAAATACACTGGCAAAGGAGCTTGGTTGCATGCTCGATGAAAAGGGTTTTATAATTGTTGATAATAAACAAAGAACAAATATCAAAGGTGTTTATGCTGCAGGGGATATAACAGGTGGTTTACGGCAAATAATTACTGCCTGTGCAGCTGGTGCAATTGCTGCGCTTTCTACAACAGAAGTACTTGGTAAAAAATATCCTTATTAATTATTTTTTATTTTATCTCTTTTTAAAATTATAATATGTAAAAATTTAGGATTAAAAGAAAATTATATTAATATATTTTATATTTATCTCGAAAATCATATATACTCATTAAACAAACAAATGTAGTAGTTGGAAAAAGATAGATAATTATGCTAGAATATCTGGGGAGAATTATAGAAAAAAGACCATGGTTCGTAGTTCTTTTGATTATATTAATAACAATTGGATTTTCTTTATTTTTACCAAGTCTTGAGTTCAAAACCAATTTCGAGGATTTTGCTCCAGATAATGAACTTGTTAAGGCAAATAATCGAATTTCAGATTATTTTGGTATGAGTCAACAAGTAATTTTTCTTTATGTTGAAAAACAACAGGCCCAGAGCACTATAACACCACAGGCATTAAGAGATCAATATAAAATTCAAAAAGAACTTGAAAAAATCCCTGAAATAAATAGTAGTTTTTCTATAACAACTTTTTTAGATACAGTTTGCCAAATGGAATTTAATAAAACTCTTGAAAACTGTACAGATGCAGAACTAGAAACTGCGTTAAATGATTTATTAAACGAACCCGTCAAGGAAGAAATAAAAATTTTAAACACGGACGATCCAAATGAACCTGTTGATTATAAAAAATCATTTTTTTCAAAAGGAAAATCAGTTGATAGTGCAGATATTATAAATTATTATATTTCTAAAGACTATGGTAATGTAACCTTTTCTATTGAAGTTTACGATCTATCTTTTTTTCAATCAAAGCTTAAACCACCTTTTTCAAAAGTAAAGATAATGGAATGGTATATCGAGTTTGAAAATATTTTACTTCCACCAGAACATAATATGAAATATCAGATAGCCGCACGTATTGAACCAACAAATTCTTTTTGGGAAATAGGAAAGGGGATTCTTGGGAATGTAAAGCAAATTATTCAAAATATTAAAAACCATACATTTTTTTCATCTTATAAAAAAGAGGTTTATTTATGGATAGGGTCTCCTGGACAAGAAATGTTGTTTCCGATACAACTTGATAATGCGAGTATATCATTTGATATTAACAATAATAGAATTAATATTATCGTCCCAAAAGAAGAATTGGGAAAATTTGGAATAGCACCTCAATATGACTCTTTTGAATTGCCTGCAAAACTTTCTAATTTTACTGCAGGTGTAAGATATTATCAGACACCTATTTTGCATAGGGCTGATGGACGTGTTGTTGTAAACACAAACTTCTTGTTCCACCGCATAGAAAAGCTTCAAGGCAGGCCAATACTTGGTAAAATGGCTTCTAGTATACTTCAAAAGTTTGATTTGAATTTGAATGACCTCTCTAATTTTTCCGGTATGCTTCCTGAGGTTTTTTCATTAAGTAATATGGAAATGTTTTGGACACATACAGATAAAGCACCAGATACAGGTGTTTCAAAAATAGTATTTTCAATGATTCCACATTTATTTAGTGATTTAAGAGTAAATGCTTTATCATTTATTTCAAAAGATTATGAGCAGACAAAAAATCCTAAGACTAGCATAATTATTGTTCAGCTAGAAAATACAGGTAGTGATTCTGCTGACCAAACGCAGGTTAATAACAATATAGTTAATGAAGTTACAGAGCTTGATAGTCAATTTAAATCAATTTCAATACAAGCAACTGGAGAAAGCATAGTTTCTACCCAAATTAACGATGTGGCAATGCAGGCAAATATTATAATTGCTCCATCAATTTTTATTATAATCGTATGTATATTATTTCTTGCATTTAGAAAACCATCATACGTTGTTTTACCTATCTTTGTATTTGCTTTTTCATGTATATGGTTATTTGGAACCATGGCCTTATTAGGTATTTCTTTTAACATAATTGCTGTTGCATTACTTCCCTTAAATATTGGTTTAGGAGTAGAATACTCGGTTAATCTTTTATATAATTATCGCATAGAATTAGGAAAAGGAAGAACAGCTGCAGAAGCAATTCGGCTTTCTATAAAAGAAGTTGGCCTGGCTATTTTTCTTGCATGGTTTACTACATTTGTCGCGTTTCTTTCATTTTTAACTGCTAGTCTTCCTCCAGTAAGAGACTTTGGAGTATTTCTAGCTCTTGGTATTTCTTATACATTTATTATATCAATGACATTTTTAACTTCATTTAGATATATTATAGACCGAAAGAAAAAAGCAATTAAAGTAAAAAAGAAGAAACAAATTTTTTCTATTAGAAATGTAATGGGACGACTTGCAGAAAAATTAATTCGTAATGAAAAAAAAGTCTTTCTTGCAGTCATAATTATCTGCTTAGTTATGGGATTTGGAATTTTGCAATTAAAATCAGGATTTAGCATGGAACAATTTATTCCGCAAGACAATCCAGCACTAACACTTTTTGACAAGATAAGTAAGGATTTTCCATACTCAAGTCAAGATCAAGAATACATACTCATCGAAGGTAATGTTGCAACCGTCCAAACATTAAAAGGAATGGCTATTACGCATAAAAATATGAATGACGATCAATATATTGCTAGAAAATCAGATATGACCATAAAAACAGAAAGTGTATATACAATAATTCAGCAGGCATTAGCAAATAATAAATCACTTGTATCTGAGTATAATATAGATACATCAACAAATCTTCCAAAAACTGATTCAGATGTTTATAGGTTTTATAATTACTTATATGAAAGTAATGAATATGCAGTGCAATTACAAGGTGTTTTATTCAAAGATAACGATAGATATGAAGCAACAATAATTCGTGTCTATACTGATATTGGTACAAATATAAGTGGAGATATAACAAAAGAGTTAGAAACGTTAAATGAAGAATTAAATGATGATCTTGCAAGTTTTGGCGAAGCAAATCCTATTGTTACTGGAAATTTACTCATTACATTAACCATTCTTAAAAACATGACTGAAAGTCAGATTATCTCCACTGCTGTATGTTTCATTCTTGCAGCTATAATGCTTACTCTCATCTATAGAAACCCTATACTAGGGCTGATTGCAATGATTCCAGTTACAGTATCAATTATATGTGTACTTGGAACTATGTACTTTATTGGATATACTTTAAACATTTTAACAATAACAGTAACATGTATAACAATTGGTGTTGGTATCGACTATTCATGCTATATTACCCAGAGATTTAGATTAACCGCTGATAAAACAGGAAATATAACAAAAGCAGTTTCTGAAACCATATCGCGTACAGGTAGTGCCATATTTATTGCTGCATTAAGTTCTATGTTTGGGTTTGGTATTCTGGCTTTTGCCCCGATTCCACCACAGCAACAATTTGGTATAATCACAGCAATAACACTAATTTATGCATTTTCAACTTCTATTCTTGTATTACCACTAGTACTTGCTAGATGGGCAAAATCAAGGAAAAAAAGGAAAGGATACATAATTTCTCCTGGTGCACCAAAGCAATTAGAAGGTATTGATGAACCAATTGAATATATCGAAGAATAATTAATAACTACAGGTTTTTTTTAAAATAAATGATTTGTTAATCATTAAACTTCATTTTTTACTGAAGTTTTTTTATTTTTTCTAGTTCATGATTTTTTATAATTTTTAATAATTTATTTGCACTTTTTTTAATGGGCTCTGTTATTTTACCTGATAATTTCATTGGTTCAATTCCAATTAAAACTATATTATTTACAAATGATTCAAAATATGTAATTAAAACAGAAAGAGGGATATTATGGGTACTAATATGCATTGTGCCAATTTTTTCTTTAGGAACAATTCTTATTTCCCCAGGTTTAAGCCCCATTTCAACAGCATCTATAATAATGAGATTATCAGGTTTTTTACTTTTTACAACTGATGTATAATTTTCAGGAACTGTGCCACAATCAATAACAAAAAAGTCTTTGTTATGTATTTTTTTTAGTCTATCAGCTATATACGGTCCTGCTGAATCATCTCCGCCATCCCTGTTACCTATGCACATAACAAGATATTTCATAAATTTGTTTTAACACTGAAAAATAGATAAAATTATCGTATTTATAAAAAAAATGCTAGTTATTCTTCAAATAAATTTTTAAACTTAAAGTTTTCAGAATCAAAAAGACCTTTATCAGTAATTTTTAAACGTGGAATAACAGGTAACGCCATAAAAGAAAGTGTCATAAACGGTGCCTTTAATTTTGAACCAAGAGATTTTGCTATAATATTAATATCGATGTATTTTTTGGCTACTTGATCATATCTAATATTACTCATTATACCTGCAATGGGCAGAGCAAGAACAATTTCATAATTTTTTCCAACTGCACTGATTCCCCCTTTGTTTTTAATAATCAGATTTACGGCTTTACAAATATACTTGTCAGTAACTCCAACAGCAATAATATTATGGGAATCATGTGAAACACTGGATGCAATTGCTCCATCTTTTAGCCCAAAATTTTTTATAAAAGCAATAGCTGGTTTTGCTTTTTTATATCTGTTGATTAACGATATTTTTAAAATATCTTTATCTAAATCAGAAACAACATTGCCGTTTTTAAATTTAGGTTTTTCTTTAGTTTTTTCAGTAAAAATCTGTCCATCAATTGCAACAATAACATTCATTTTTTCTCCTTTGGAGTTTAAAGCAAAATCACTTGGTTTTAGTTTTTTAATTTTAAAGTTGTTTATTTTTTCAGTTTTAGCTTTATTAAAAAGTCCTTTACCTGCTTTTGCTACTTCTAACCCATTTATGAAAGTTGAAATTACATTTAATTTATCTAAACTATCAACAATTAAAAAATCAGCAGAATCTCCTACTCTTAATAAACCAACATCTAATTTGTAATGTCTAATGGGATTTAATGTTGCAGAAATAAAAACTTTCATTGGATCAATTTTATTTTCTATAGCTTTTTTAACCATAAGATTGATATGACCTTTAACTAAATCATCAGGGTGTTTATCATCACTGCAGAGCATGCAGCTTTGCCAGTGATTTTCTAAAAGAAATTTAAGTTCTTCAAAATTTCTAGCAGCTGAACCGTCTCTAATTAGTATTTTCATACCAAGATTTATTTTTTCAAGCGCTTCTTCTATAGATGAGCATTCATGATCAGTTGTAATTCCAGCTGATACATATTTTTTAAGATTAGCACCTGATAAACCCGGTGCATGACCATCAATTGGTTTGGAGTATTTCTTTGCTATTTCAATTTTTTCCATTACCTCAGCATCATTATTTATCACCCCAGGATAGTTCATCATTTCTGCAAGAAATTTTACATTATCATGACTTAGAAGTGTATCAATATCTTTTGTAGTTATTATTCCACCACTATTTTCAAAAGTTGATGCTGGAACACAGGAAGGTGCACCAAAATAGAATTTAAAAGGAACTTTGGATGCATTTTTAATCATGTAATAAACACCATCAAGACCTAAAACATTTGCAATTTCATGGGGGTCAGCTACCACTGCAACTGTTCCATGGATAGCAGCGATTCTTGCAAACTCTGAGGGGATAAGCATAGAACTTTCAACATGAATATGAGCATCTATAAATCCGGGAATAATGTAATTTTTAAATTCCTGGTTCTTTTTATTAATTTTTGAAATTTTTCCATTATCTATTTTAATTGTTCCAGAAAAAATTTTTTGATTTAATATATCAACTATATTGCCTGTAACTTCTATAGTCATTTTGTCCACGTTATAAATCAATGTAAAGCAAAAAGCTTTTTTAGTTATTTTCATTAGTCAAGGCTATGGCAACTAAAATCGGAATCATAGGTGGTAGCGGTTTATCTAAAATGGGTATTATAAAAGATATCGAGGAAATCGAAGTTATTACTCCTTTTGGTAATCCATCTGAAAAAATTATTTTTGGTAAAATTAATGGAATTGATATAGCGTTTTTATCAAGGCATGGAAAAAACCATACAATACCTCCGCATAATGTAAACAACCGGGCAAACATCTTTGCTTTAAAAGAATGCGGTGTTGAATATCTGATTTCTACTGCTGCTGTTGGTAGTCTAAAAAAAGAAATTAAACCACAAGATTTTGTAATAGCCAATCAGCTTGTTGATAGAACTGCTAAAAGAGCAAATACGTTTTTTGATGAAGGAGTGGTTGCCCATGTTGGATTTGCAGATCCCTTTTGTAAAACCTTATCAGAGCTTGCTTTTAATGTAACAAAAGAAGAAGGAGTGGATGCTCATCGTGGAATTTATATTTGTATGGAAGGACCACAGTTTTCTACAAGAGCTGAATCAAATCTTTATAGAAGTTGGAATATGGACGTAATTGGAATGACACTTGGACCTGAAGCAAAACTAGCTCGTGAAGCAGAGATGTGTTTATGTGCAATTTCCTCAGTAACAGATTATGATTGTTGGTACAAAGGAAAAGAAGATGTAACAGTTACCTCTGTTGTAGAGACAATGAAAAAAAATAGTATCCATATGGCAAACATAATAAAAAAATTAGTCCCAAAAATAAAATATAAAAGAACCTGCGAATGCCACAATGCATTGGAATTTGCATTAATCACTTCACCTGAGCTTATAAAAAAGTATGGTAATTACCAAGTAAATAGGGTTTTATTAAAAAGATACATAAAATAATAAATTTTATGACCCTTTTACGTTTTTCATTTTATCAATTAAGTAAAACTTTACTTAGCTTTTTTTTTATTTTTTAAAGATAAAATAAATAACAATAACCAAATTATACCTGAAAATGTCTCAGCAACAACTGAAACATATAGGTTAAGAGTAAAAAATGTTCCAGCAAGAATAAACAACCCAATTGTTGTTAATCCAGCAGTAATTTCATTTAAAATAGTTTTTCCAATCAATACATCTTTTAATTGTGGAAGAAGAATGAAACCAAAAAGTAAACTGACTACCGCAATTACAATATCTTGCCACAGCATTTAGTCCACCCAGAACCAGAGAAGTTAAATAAAACTTATGTATCAAGATAAGCCCTAGAGATTCATATGACAGAAAAAATTCGGCTTGGACAAGGTGCTGGTGGACAGTTGATGGACAAACTTATAAAAGAAAAAATTTTAAAATATTTTAGTAAAAATCAGGGAAATGCAGAAATATCTCTTGCAATGCTAGATGATTCATCAGTAATAGATAATATTGTTTTTACAACTGATTCTCACACAATTTATCCAATAATTTTTCCAGGGGGAGATTTAGGCTCCCTTGCTGTTGCTGGAACAATTAATGATATATCGGTTATGGGTGCAAAACCTATTGCGCTTTCTGCAGGATTTATTATGGAAGAAGGTCTTTCAATGGAGGTTTTTGAAAAGATAGTAAATAGCATGAGTAAGGTTGCTAAAATTGCAGGTGTACCAATTATTACAGGGGATACAAAGGTTGTAGAAAAAGGAGCAATACAAGAATTTATGATAAATACAAGCGGTATTGGGATTAGAACTTCTCTACTTGATAAAAATATAAAAATTATAAAAAAATACAGAAGTTTTAGTAGTAGATGGCTTCTTGATTCTAATCTAAAGTCTGGTGACAAAATAATACTTTCTGGAAATATTGGTGAACATGGAATTACTCTCATGTCTTTTAGAGAGGGTTATGGCTTTGAAACAAAAATTAAATCAGATATTGCTCCAGTTAATGGTTTAATGGAAAAAGCATTATCTGTTGGTGGCATTGTTTCTGCAAAGGACCCCACACGCGGTGGTCTTGCAAATACTGTTAACGAATTTTCAGATAAATCAAATGTTGGAATTATTTTAGACGAACAAAAAATCCCAATTCCTAAGGGTGTTAAGGCAGCATGTAATATGCTAGGTATTGATCCTTTGGAAATTGGAAATGAAGGTAAAGTTGTTCTTGGTGTAGTTAAAGAAAAAGCAGATGAAGTTTTAAAAGCAATTAGAAAACATCCTTTGGGTAAGAATGCTTACATAATTGGTGAGGCATCAAACAAGATTAAAGGTGTTGTTTTGGAAACGACTGTTGGCGGTAGAAGGAATCTACATAAACCAATAGGAGATCCGGTTCCTCGGATTTGTTAAAAAAAATGTCCCAAATCTTTATATAGTGTGATTGCTAATAAGTTAGTGTTATTTGGGGAGGAGTAACTATATGCATAAAAATATTGTAAAAAAGAAAGGTTTAGCAACTATTACTGTTTTTACCCTAATTATAATTGGATTTTTACCAGCTGCTCAAGGTTTAATATTAAAAGAAAATAATTACCATTTAAAAACCACCTTAAATATGCAAAATAATGGTACTCTATCTGGTTATGTTAAAGATTCTAGTGCTAATCCAATTGAAGGTGCTCTTGTTCGTGTATATTTTCATGATGAATATCGTGAAAACTATAGTGATTCAACAGGTTACTATCATGTTGTAGATATTCCTATCTGTTATTGTTTAAAGAATGCTACATGTTCAAAAGAAGGGTATCAACCCCAGTGGGTGTTACTTGCAATATATGAAAACACGACATATGATTTTACACTTTTTCCATTAGATTCTTGTTATCCAGTTTTTAATGGAACTGCCGGATGGAATGGTTGGTATATAAGTCCTGTAGAAGTTAGTTTTGTATATGATCCTGAGGAAGTGGCAGAGATTTGGTATGATTATAATGGATTACATCCTTATACTGACCCTTTTTTAATTGATGAGGAAGGAGAAATAACTGTTGATTATTATTGGATTGATTATGAAGGAGAGCAATCTCCACCTTATTATTTTACTGTTAACATTGATCAAACACCGCCCACTACGTTTCTTCAATGGGAGGTTTATAAAGAAGGTTTAAAATATTGTGTTAAATTCAAATTAATTGCTGAAGATATATTAAGTGGAATGGCACCAAATTTATTTGTTTATATCAATGATGTTTTACAAGTTGAATTTGAAGTAATTGATTGGGGGAATGTAGTGTTTAAATTTCTATGGTTAAAAAATTTCAAGTTTCTTACTTTTGGATTTGCATGTTTTGATAACGCAGGAAATATGGCATATGAAAAAGTAAACGGCTCAGATATTAAATCATATAACATAAATCAGCGTTTTTATGCTCAAAAATTTTATAAAATTTATTTACTGCGTTTGCTTGAATATTTAACAAATTCTCTTTTTAATTTCTTTAAAAGTAAAATTCTTTAAAAATCTTGCAAATTTTTAAATAGCAAATATGATTACCAGAAGCAGAGCATTTATTTTCATGGAGGCAAAATTTTATGGCAAAAGGTCTTTCAAAATCTTTTAAAAAAGCTTTATGGGTTTATCATTGCAACTCAGGTTCTTGTAATGGTTGTGACATAGAAATTATAGCAGCGTTATGTCCTCGTTATGACGTTGAACGTTTTGGTATTAAACTTGTTGGAACTCCTCGTCATGCAGATGTATTACTCGTTACTGGTCCTGTCACAAGACAAATGGAAAAAAAAGTAAAGCACATCTATGAACAGATGCCTGATCCTAAGGCAGTAATTTGTGTTGGTAATTGTGGTAATACTGGTGATGTTTTTTATGAATCATATAATCTTGTTGGTCCGATAAATAATATCTTACCTGTTGATGTTCATGTAATAGGTTGTCCACCAAGACCTGAGGCAATAATAAACGCGGTTGCAAAGGCTTGGGTCAAACTAGAAACCTTGGAGGGTAAAAAATGACAGAAGAAAAAATTTTAACTGCTGAAGAAATTGTTAAATATTTCACGGATAAGTTTAATACTAAAATTAAAGATGCAAAAATTAAAAAACGATCAGCAGGAGTAAAGAAAAACGAGACTTATTCCATCTGGATGAAGATTGAAAAAAATGCTTTTAAAGACATAATTAAACACCTTTGTGCACTACAATTACCACATTTAGCAGTGGTATCAGGCAATGATTTAGGTAACTCTATTGAGTTGATTTATCATTTTACGCTAAATTATGGGCAACGTATGAAGGAAACTTTACTGAACTTGTCTGTTGAATTACCAAAATCTAATCCTGAAATTGAAACAATTTGTGATTGCATTCCCGGTGCTCTTATTACAGAACGGGAAAAACAGGAGTTTTTAGGTGTTAAAATCATCGGTATACCTGACAACAGACGATTGTTTTTACCTGATGAATTCCCTGAAGGTGTTTATCCTTGGCGTAAAGATGAAACCAGTGCTGAAAAACTGTATCGTAATTTACACGCGGTGAAAAAATGAATCAGCCAAATACAACTAAAACCACTTACCATATTCCCATTGGTCCTATTCATCCAGCTTTAAAAGAACCAGTTTTTTTCGAGTTTGAACTTGATGGGGAGAGAATAGTTGATGTTGATGTAAAATTAGGGCATGTTCATAGGGCGATTGAATGGGCTTCAAGAAAGAGAAACCCTGTTCAAATCCTTTATTTAGCTGAAAGAATCTGTGGTATATGCTCCTATTGCCATCCTGCTGCTTTTGCCCTTGCAGTTGAAAATCTTGCTGATATTCAAGTACCTGAACGAGCTGAATATCTCAGAGTTATACAAGCTGAACTTGAAAGAATATGTTCACATACTTTATGGGCAGGTGTTGCTGCTCATGAAATAGGTTTTGATACAGTTTTGTATTTAACATGGCAGATCAGGGAAAAAGCACTTGATCTTACCGAGTATTTAACAGGTAACCGTGTCACCAAGGCTATTATCATGATTGGTGGTGTTAGGCGTGATATTACTTCCGATATGGTTCCCAAGGTTCAAGAGACTATGAAATATTTAAAGGATAATTTTGAGAAACTTCGAAGTGTCTTTTTGGATGATAAAACCTTTAAAATGCGAAGCCAGAACTGCGGAGTTTTAACAAAAGAAAATGCACTTAAGCTTTGTGCTGTTGGCCCGACTACTAGAGCATCTGGTGTAAAAAAAGATGTACGTGTTGATATATCTTATTTTGCTTATGGTGATCTTGATATTGACTATACAACCCCAGATATTCTTACTGGCACAGTTAATGGTGATGTATATGATAGAATTATTGTTCGTTTACTTGAAGTTAAACAATCAATTGATTTAATTGAGCAGTGTTTGGATAAAATGCCAGCAGGTCCTATTGTTGCTGAGCCTAAAATTCCAAAACTTCTTGTACAGCTTAAAAAAACCAGTGGTGAAGGTGTAGGTTTACATGAAGCACCTAGAGGTGAAGTGATTCATTATGTAAAACTTGATGGGGTAAATGATGCACCATATACTTGGAAAGTTCGCGCACCAACATATAATAACATTTTACCATGGATACCAATGCTTAAGGGTGAACAGATAGCAGATATACCTATTGTTGCTGCTTCTACTGATCCATGTATGTCATGTACAAATAGAGTAGCGGTAATTAAAGACGGCAACAGATATGAATTAAATAAAGAAGAACTTCATAGATTAAGTGTTGAAAAAACAAGGAGGCTTATGTTATGAAATTTTCAATGCTTCCCAAGGCTTTTTCTCAGATGTTTAAAAAACCTTGGACGAACAAGTTTCCAGCAAAATATACACCATCTAACACAACCAGATTCCTACAGCAAGTTCAGGCTGGTAAAGCTAAAATAAATCCACCTATTGAATTACCTCCAGGATTCCGAGGTAAAATCCAGTATGATAAAGAAAAATGCATAGGTTGCCAACTATGCATAAAGGTTTGTCCATCTGAAGCTATTGAATTTAAACCAGAAGAAAAAAAGATTAAAATTTATCTGGCTAGATGCACATTTTGCTCTCAATGTAATGATGTATGTCCAGTTAACTGCCTCAGTATGAGTAATGAATTTTTACTTGCTGATTCTAATTTATATTCCAAGGATATGATTGTTGAATAGGGTAATATTTAATGAAAATTATTTTCAAAGGCGTAGTACAAGGAGTAGGTTTTAGACCAACAATTTACAGAATAGCCAAAAAACTGGGTCTAAAAGGTTATGTTTTAAATAAAGGGTCAGAAGTAGAAGTAGTTATAAATAAAAATAAAGATGAGTTTATTAAAGAGATTAAAAAAAATTTACCGTCAGTTGCTAAAATAACAGATATAATCATTTTAAAGGATGACAGAAAATTTAATGATTTTAAAATTTTACACAGCAAAAAAGGTGAAAAACAGTCAATCATACCTATTGATATAAGTATTTGCAATGACTGTTTAAAAGAACTATTTGATAAAAAAAATAAAAGGTATTTTTTCCCTTTTACAAACTGCACAATTTGCGGTGCCCGTTACAGTGTTGTTAAAGATATTCCATATGATAGAGAACGAACTAGCATGGATGAATTTAAACTCTGTAACTCATGTAAAAAAGAGTATGATCAACCTTTGAATAGAAGGTATCATGCACAAACTATTTCATGTCCAGTTTGTGGTCCTGTTTATAAATTATATAATAAACAAAAAAAAGATCTTGGGGCCAAAGATGCTATAAAACTTTTTGCTAATCAAATTGATATCGGTAAAATTGGTGTAATAAAATCTTGGGGTGGCATGCATTTATGCTGTATAATAGATGAAATTCATCATTTCAGAAAATGGTATAACCGTCCACAAAAAGCATTTGCATTAATGGTTAAAGATATAAAAACCGCAGAGAAATATGGTGAAATAACAGAGGATGAAAAAATTTTTTTGTTATCTAAAAACAAACCAGTTGTTCTGGTTAAAAAGAAAAAAGCAGAGGAAATTTCACCTGGTTTAAACACAATAGGACTTTATCTTCCTTATACCGGTCTTCATCATCTTTTGTTTTCATATCTTAAATCTGATGCACTTATAATGACATCAGCAAACTTACCTGGTGAACCAATGATTATTAAAAATAATGATGCTTTTTCTCTTAATGCTGATATTTATCTTTTACACAACAGAAATATCCCAAATAGAATTGATGACTCCGTTGTTAGACTTTGGAGAGGTAATACTTTTTTCATTAGAAAATCAAGGGGTTTTGTACCTGAACCAATATCTGTTTCTTATAATAGCCGTATTTTAAGTGTTGGTGCTGGTGAAAATATTTGTGGTGCAATATCTCATGATAAAAATGTTTATGCCACTCAGTATATTGGTAATTCAAAATATTATGCTGTACTTGAATTTCTGGATAGTAGTTTGCATCATTTGATGAAACTTACCATGGAAAAACAGAAACTTGATGCAGTTGTTCAAGATATTCATCCTGGTTATGATTCAAGAAAAGTTGCAAAAAAATTTTCTGAAGAGTTTTCTGCACCCATTTTCGAGGTTCAGCATCATTGGGCTCATGCTGCATCGCTTTTGGTTGATCGAAAAATTAGTGAAAGTGTTGTTCTGACACTTGATGGATTAGGTTATGGTAATGATGAAACTTTTTGGGGTGGGGAAGTTTTGGTTTCTGATTTTAAGAATTTCAAACGGGTTGGCCATTTAGAAAATATTCCCCTTTTAGGTGGCGATCAAGCAACAATTGATCCTAGACGATTAGTTTTTGCAATTTTCAAAAAATTTAACATTGAAAAATTCTTTAAAGGTAATGAAGCAGCAATTCTTTCTAAAATGATTAATAAATCTCCACAAACTAGCAGTCTGGGTCGTGTTCTTGATGCACTTTCATGTTATCTTAATATTTGCACTAAAAGAACCTATGATGGCGAACCTGCAATGAAACTAGAAAAATACTTAGATATTGGCAAGCATAAATATTCTTTTAATGTCGAGCTTAAAAATAATATTGTTGGAACCATTGATATTTTTAGACAATTAGACGAAAAAATTAATAAAACTCTTTCAGAAAAAGAAAAAGCAGATTTTGTTTACTCTTTTGTAAATTCTATAATTGACAAACTAACTGAAATTGCAATTGAAAATGCAGAAAATGAGGATATTAAAAATATTGGAATAACCGGAGGTATATCTTATAATGTTCCAATAACAGAAATGGTAGAAAAAAAAGTGAAACAAGCTGGTTTAAGTTTTATAGTTCATAATCGTGTTCCTAATGGTGATGGTGGTATTGCTATTGGGCAAAATGTTATCATTGGCCATAAAATTAATTAGTTTTTTTATAGTTAAAATTTGTAATTGTGGTATAAAATTTATTAAGTAAATTTTAATAACAAAATAACTATCAGTTCCTGCATCATGGGAAAAAACAGAGATATAGTTCAAATTCTATCAATTATAATTATTGGTATGCTAGTACCTTTTTTATGTTCAATAATTTTAACATTTAATTTAGATATAACAGATACTAATAATTTATTTAAAATTTTTTTTGCATTTGGTTATTTTCTGATATTTTTTGGGATAGAATTAATTGTTGTTTTCTTGTATTATCAAATAACAAACAAAATAGCTGGTAAAAAAATAGAAAAGTTTAAACCAAAATAAAATTATTTAACTACTAAGTTTGTGATCGAATAAAATCGGTGGAGGTATAAATTATGGTTAATGCTAGTGCAATATGTTGTGTTTGTGGTGAAGAGCATCGTCTTGATGAAATTAAACATATTGAAATTAAGGGAAAAATTAAAAAAATTTGTAGAGGTTGTGTAGCTGCAGTTAAAGGACTGACTTAGTTTATTTTCTTTATCTTTTTTTGTACTTTTTCGTTTGTAAGTTCTCTTATTGCATCTTTTGCAATCCATTTTGCTGATTTTGAGTTGATTTTCTGAATTTTTTTTGCGGTTTCTATAGCCTTCTTATTCAGATTTATATTTCTTTTTCCTATATTTCTAAGTGCCCAATTAATTGCTTTTTTCACATAATTTCTTTCATCAATTGATTCTTTAATAATTATGGAAAAAAAATCTTCAAACATAGAATTTTCTGCTTTTTTATCATGAACTGCTAAACCTGCTATTAAAGAATAAGCTCCGCGTTTAACAAATTCTTCGTTGCGTTCTGCCCATTCAAAAACTTTTTTCCACGCATAAGGTGTTAAATCAAAAAGACTGGTGCATGCTTGGTCGCATACATCCCATGAATCAAAATCTTCTGCCCAACTGTCCATCTGTTTGCTTGTTACCTGTAAAGGATCATCAATGAAAACCGCCAATAATCTAGCATCATGAATACCTGAATCCCATAGTTTTAAAGCAAGCTTATGATTTTTTCCTATTTTTTTAGCTAGAGGTCTTAAGTTATAAATTGATATACCAAGATTATTATGTGGATTTATCCCATAACGTGCCATTCCTTCTACATTTTTTTGGTTTGACATTGATTTAAGCTGTTTTATTATATCGTCATAATCCATACTGTTACCTATTGATTTTTATAATATTTTTATTTTTTTTTAGTATAACGATATTCTATGTTACAACTACCTTCAATGCTTACCATACATGGTCCAACTGGGGTTTCAGGAGTACAAGCCTGACCAAATAGCAGACAATCATGTGGTGATGCAAGTCCTCTAAGTAATTCACCGCAACGACACCCGGGTGGCTCTAAAAATTCCTTATTTACTGTTTCTTCTAGTTCATTCTCATATTTTTTAAGTGCATCATAATCCTCAAATTCTTTTTTTAATACCAATCCTGAGTTGGGAATTTCCGGAAAACCACGCCATTTTTTATCCTCACGTTTAAAAACCTCATTAATTACTTTTTGAGCTTTTATATTTCCTTCTTTGCGAACAGCACGTGTGTATTCATTTTTTACAAGAGCTTCTTTATTTTTTATCTGTTCCACAAGCATCCATACTCCCATCAATAAATCAATAGGCTCAAAACCTGCAACTACTTGAGGAACATGATAATTCTTTGATAAAAACTCATATGGTCTTGTTCCAATAATTGTTGATACATGACCTGGCTCTATGAGTCCATCTATTTTTATTTCACCCATTTCAATAATCGCTTTTAATGCCTCAGGTATGGTTCTGTGACAAGAAAGAATAGAAAAATTACTAGGTGGATTTTTTAGTAATACAGAAGCAGTGGTTGGTGCTGTTGTTTCAAAACCAACAGCCATGAAAACAACCTCTTTATCTTTGTTGTTTTCAGCAATTTCAACAGCATCTTCAATACCGTAAACAGTTCTTACATCACATCCCTCTGTTCTTATATTATGTAGAGAAATTGTTTCACCAGGGACATTTATCATATCCCCAAAAGTGGTTACTATTTTTCCTTTCCTGGCAAGTAATAACATTTCTTCTATCTCTTTTGGCGTTGTCACACATACCGGGCAGCCAGGCCCTTGACCTATTTCAATTCCGCATTTTTTAAGCAGAGCATCAAGTCCATTTTTGACCAAAGTATCCTGATGTGTACCACATACATGCATAAATTTTAGTTTTAGTTTAGTTTTTTTTATCTTTGAAATAATATCATCTGCTAATTTTTTGTCATTTAATGAAAACACTAAGCCCCCTCCATTGAAAGCATTTCTCTAAAAAGTTTAAGTGTTTCTTTTGCATCTTTTTCATCTAAAACTTCTATAGCAAATCCTGCATGAACTAGTACGTAATCTCCAATTTTTGCATTAACAAGAGTAACATTAGCCTTACGGACGGTGCCCTCTCCATATTCAATTGTTGCATGTTCGTTTTTTGTATCAATCTCTATTATTTTACCAGGTATTGCTAAACACACAATTCATAAGTTATAACAGATAATTTTATAAAACTATGGGAAGAAAATAAAAATAGAGATTTAATGATATCTGAGAAAAATTAGTTGATGTTTTTTCTAACGTATCTAATAAATCTGATTTTCGTGAAAAATCTTGCATTTTTAAAAAGTTCTTTTAACTCTTTTTGTAACTCTCTTATTTCGTTATTTTTATTTTTTATTGTTTCCCTCTGTTCAAATGTTAAATTTGGTAAATCAAATCCATAGTCATTTTCAAGCATATTTACTATCCAATCATGTATTTCTTCTTTTTCCGCATCATTTAATTCAGGAATTACTCCTCCATAATTTTCGTACAAGTCAATAAAAGCTTGTTTTATTTCTTCTTTTGTGGCTCCTTGTCTTTTCAACTGGGCTATAGTTTGTTTAATGTATGCCTTTTGTTCAGGGGTTAGTTCAATAAAGACAAATCCATAATTTTCTTCCAACATTGTTTTAATTTTTACTCTTATTTCAATAAACTGCTCATTGGTTAAGTCTGGTAAATCCATGCCAAAATCTATTAGTAAATCAAAAACAATTTCTAAAATTTCGCTTCTTTCAGTACCTTGTTTTTTTAATTGAATTATCGTTCTGAAGATTTCACGCTTTTGTCCAAAATTTAAATCAGGAAGTTGAACTCCATATGATATCAACATATTACGAAGTTCTTGCTTTTCATTTTGAATTTCCTCCCATTTTTCTACTAGGTCACCATAACTTGTTCTCTTTCCAAAACCTAATAGTCCAATTGCACTAGCAGTTGTGGCTCCAATTGTTCCGATTAATAGAGCAATCAAAAATATTGCAGTTAATTTTTTTATATTTTTACTCAAATTATCACTTCCATAAAGTTATAACTAAAAATAAATTATATCTATAGTATTTATTAATTTTTCCAAAATAAAATAAATTATAAAAATTCTGATATTATTTTAATATTACATTGGTATTAATATAATATTCTTATTACAAACTTACAAAGTATTACCATCAAAAACATACATGGAAGATTTCTTTACATTAATAATTGCAACTGATGGAGTGGTACAGATTACCAGAAATAGGATTGTAATTCCAACAACTGTTACGATGTTCTTATGCATATTCTAACTCCATTCAATTATATAATACATTGTTCTTGAAAGTACTATTAATTGAACTTGAACCAGCGTAATGTAACTTCCACTGGTTCACCTTTTATCATTGGATGAGAGCTTCCTCTAACCATCCAACCAGTAATGTAATACTTTCCAGGTAAAACTGGGATATGCATTAAGGGAAAAAATGGATAGAAGTCACGAAGTTTATACCATTTCCATTTAAGCAAAACTTTTGTTTCCCCTTGTTTTATAGAGAAATCTGTTAACACTTGACAAAAGACAAATTGCCATGCCCATCGATAAATAGTTTTTCCATTTGGTTTTGTAATCTTTAAATCTGATAATTGAGTATCAGGGAAAGTTAAGGTTTTGATAGGACCGTAGTTTGTCACAGAAATCGTTATTGTAACAGGTTCAACAAGATAATATATTTCTTTGTCAGTTGTAATTGTGACTACAAGGTCTTCATTATTCCCACAAATACTCGGTATAATACCTATTCCAATAAACAAAATAATAACTCCAACTATCAGGGTCTTATTAAACAAATTTGAGGTTTTTACCATTATATTCTTGCCTCCCTCTTATAAAATAATCATCTAATATTAAGTATTTAAAATCTATGTTAAGAATTATCACAGAATGATAAAATAGTATTAACAGAATATTTGTTATGTTTGAGATTCCTTTAATTTATTATTAGACAGTTAAAGCTAAATAGAATAATATGTTTAGAGCCACTATCTTGCTTTGTGGTAGGATGAGATATGAAGGAATTAGAAAAAACAACATCTATTTGTCCAGTATGTTACCAAGAGGGTAACATAAATAAGATAGATGCAAAGATTGTTGAGGATAATAAAAAAGTATATATTACCAAAGTTTGTGAAAAACATGGGTCTTTCAAAGATATCTATTTTGGCGATGTTGATCTATATAAAAGATGGATGAAATTCAAGGTAACAGGTCAACCTGCTCCAGATGTAAAGGTAAAAGTATTTGATGAGCCTGCTCTGTATAAAGAGCATAGATCTCAAACGGTTTTAACAAATATTTTAGTTACAAATAGATGTGATTTAAGATGTAGCTATTGTTTTATGAATGCTGGGGCATCAGGTAGAGTATATGAACCTACTTTAGATGAAATTAAGGAATTATTAATACAAGCTCGAAAAGCAAGGCCACTTGGTTCTAAGGCAATTCAAATAACAGGCGGTGAACCAACTATTCGGGAGGATTTATTAGACATTATTAAGATGGCAAAAGAAATTGGTTTTTCACATGTTCAATTAAACACTAATAGTATAAAACTTGCAGAAAGTGAAGAGTATTGTAGACAAATTAAAGCTGCTCAGGTAAACACAGTTTACATGAGTTTTGATGGTGTAACAAAGACTACAAATCCATGGATAGATTTTAATAAGAAAGCAATAGAAAATTTAAGGAAAGTTAACCTAAAAATAGTTTTAGTTCCTGTTTTAATAGGTGATAAGAATGTACAAGAAGCTGGAAAGATTGTAAGATTCGCACTTGATAATATGGACATTATCCGTGGTGTAAATTTCCAACCTGTTTCATTTTGTGGAAGAATTACAAAAATAAAGGATGAAAAGCGTGAGAAACAAAGAGTTGATTATGTCAGAATGTTAGAAGCAATAGAAAAAGAATTTGATGGACAAATATCTAGAGACGATTTCTATCCTGTCCCTTTTGTTTTCCCTATTTCTAAATTAATCGAACTGTTAAAGGGTGAAACACAAGTTGAGTTTTCAGCCCATCCAGGTTGTGGTGGTGCAACATATATATTCATGGACAAAGGAAAACCCATACCTGTGACACGTTTTATTGATGTGGAGGGTTTATTAGATTTTGTGGATAAAGAAAGTAAAATAACAGGTCCATTAAAGAAAATTAGAATTGCTTCAGCATTTTTAAGAAATATTGATAAATTTGTTGATTACAACAAAGCACCTCAGGGTTTTAATTTAAAAAAATTATTAAAAGATGCAGCACTTGGTGGTAGTTACGATTCTCTACGTGGTTTTCATTATAAAAGTTTATTCGTAGGATCTATGTGGTTCCAAGATGCTTTTAACCTAAATGTGGATCGCCTGGAGCGCTGTGTAATACATTATACAACAGAAGAAGGCATTGTACCATTTTGTGCATACAATGGTATAGGCATTGGTGAAGAAATCAGAGATAAACATTCACTTCCCATTGCAGAATGGGAGGAAAAAACAGGTAGAAAAATAAAAGACGATCTTAGAAAAGATGTATCCTTAACTTAAGATAATTTTTTGTTTAAACTTGAAATATATATTTTGTTATCCACATAAACAATATTCCAAGGATAAAAACTGATAAAGTTGCCATATATTTTTTCATACTCAGCTCTTTTTTTATTTCAGGAATTAAATCAGTTGCGGCAATATAAATAAATCCTCCAGCTGCAAAAGGAAGAAAAAAAAGAGTTGCGTTTTCAATTAAATTTGAAATAAAATAACCAATAAGTCCGCCTAAAACAGCGGTTAGAGCAACAAGAAAATTGAGTAAAAGAGCTTTCTTTTTAGAAAACCCGCCGTAAATTAAAACACCAAAATCACCAATTTCTTGTGGAATTTCATGACTTGAAATTGCAATTGTTGTTGTAATACCAAGTGGTATTGAAACAACAAAACTTGCTGCCATTATAAGACCATCAATAAAATTATGGATAGAATCTCCTATTAGGTTCATGTAGGTAAATGTATGTATCTCACATTCACCTTTGTGACAGTGTCTCCAATGAAGAACTTTTTCTATAATAAAAAAAATAATGAAACCAACTAAAACATAAATAAAAACATCAAGCCCAGTATTATCTTCAGTTGCTTCTGGTAACAAATGCAGAAAAGCTCCTCCCATAAGTGTTCCAGCTGATAAACCCACGAGAATAAGTAAAATTTTATTCAACATTTGGGCCTTCAAACTAAGTGTGAAAATACCAACAAATGAAAGAAACGAAACAACAACTGTCGCCAAGATTATATAAGTTAATTCAAGCACAAATCTCTCCCACTTTTATTTTTATCTATAATCCTTTAAGCTCTTTTTGAATTTTTTCATTTATTTTATTGTGATAAATTAAATCTAAAAAGTTTTAAACCTTATTTTATAACTTATTAACCTGATCCTTGTCTAAAATTTTATAAAAAATAGTGTTAATTAAATCTTGTACTAACATAATATTATTAAGATTTACAAAAAAATATATTATTTTTTATAAGGAATTAAACATAAAAATTTTGTAACTGTTGTCCCAGTGTTAACAAACTGATGCCATTCCATTGATGGAACAAAAAATACATCTCCTTGTTTATAATTTACTTGCTTTTTTTCTCCTTTTACTACGCCACTTCCATCTAAAATAAATACTTCGTGTTCCCAATCATGTTGATGCAATGGTGAATAACCACCAGGTTGAATTTCAAATAGACGCATGGCAAAATTTTCAGCACCATCTTTCTTTGAAATAAGCCATCGCACTTTCATATCTTTTATTCCTTCTTCAGAAGGTTCTTCTAAATCCACATCAGTAAAATGTACATGTTTCACAATAATCACCTTTTTTATGATGTATATGAAACTACTTTAAATAAATATAATGATAACGTCTAAGTTTAAATGATATGAATAATATTGAAAAATTCAAAAAGATTTCAAAAGAATTATCTAATGCTGTTAGAAAAATTTTCAAAGATAATCTATATGCAACAAAGGCAATAAAAATTTCATTAAAAGAAAACAGAAATTGGGATGATGAAACAAGAGGTTTTTTTTCAGATAATGTTTATAACATAACTCGTTATTGGAGACTTCTTTGGTATTTAATTAAAAAAGAACCTTCTTTTAATGATAAAGGTCTAGTCCTTATTCTAAATGCATATTTGTTTTTTATAGGTGAAAAAGTTCCTAAAAGAAAAGAATTAGCAGAACGTTTGCACAATGCTAAAAAAATTAGAGCTATAAAAGAATCTATACCTGATTGGCTTGATAAATTAGGACAAAAAGAACTAGGTAAAAAATGGAACCAAGTATTGAGAGCTCTGAATCAAAAACCAAATTTAATAATTAGAGTAAACACTTTGAAAAAAACAAAGGATGAACTAATAAAAATATTAAAAGATGAAGGAATAAAAGCTGAGGAAATTAATAATACCCAGGATGCTTTACTAATTAAAAATAAAATAAATGTCTATAGACTTAAAAGTTTCAAAGAAGGCTTTTTCGAGGTCCAGGATACTGCATCACAAATGGTTTCTATTTTTTTAGAACCCAAACCCAGCATGCTTGTCGTAGATGCATGTGCTGGAGAAGGAAGTAAAACCCTCCATATTGCTACCTTAATGAAAAACCGGGGAAGAATAATAGCTATGGACTTACAGGATTGGAGGCTTAAAGTGTTAAGACGAAGAGCGAAAAAATCTGGTACATACAATATAGAAACAAGACAAATAATATCATCAAAATCTTATAAGAGATTTAAAGGAAAAACCGATAGATTACTGCTTGATGTGCCCTGCTCTGGACTAGGTACTATTAAACGTAACCCAGATATTAAATGGAAAATATCACTCTCAGATATAGAAAGACTTAAAAAAATACAGAAAGAACTACTTGAAAAGTATTGTAATTTATTAAAACAAGGTGGAAGATTTGTTTATTCCACATGTAGTATACTTCCATCTGAGGGAGAAGAACAAATAAAGACATTTCTTGAAAAACAAAATAATAAATTCGTACTTATTAAAGAGAAAAGGTATTGGCCTGATGAAGACGATACTGATGGATTTTATATGGCATTAATAGAACGTAAACAATTTTAATACAATTATCATTTTATGATTCAAAAAAATGAAATTTAGTAGGTAATATTATGAAAATCCTATCATGGAATGTAAATGGTATTAGAGCTGCTGATAAAAAAGGATTATTTGATTTTATAAAAAAAGAATCACCAGATATTTTTTGTTTACAAGAAATTAAGGCAACATCAGTGCAAATGCCTCCCCATCTAAAAAATTTCCCAGGTTACCATATTTTTATCAACCCAGCAGAAAGGGGTGGCTATAGCGGAGTTGCAACTTTTTCTAAAGAAAAACCAATAGATATAAGAAAAGGTTTTAATATTAACAGGTTCGATGGGGAGGGAAGAATCCTTATTAATGAATATACATCATTTACTTTATTTAATATATATTTTCCGAATGGTAAAAAGAACAAAGAAAGACTTGATTATAAAATGGATTTTTATGATGCATTTCTAAATGAAGTTGATAATTTAAAATCAAAAGGAAAAAATATAATTGCATGTGGTGATTTTAACACAGCTCATAAAGAGCTTGATCTTGCCAGGCCAAAGGAAAATGAAAAAATTTCAGGATTTTTACCAGTTGAAAGAGCATGGATAGACAAGTTTATTGAACATGGTTATACTGATACATTCAGGTATTTCAATAAACAACCAAATCAATACTCATGGTGGGATTTGAAAACAAAAGCTAGACAAAGAAATGTTGGTTGGCGTATAGATTATTTTTTTGTAAATAACGAATTTATACCTAAGGTTAAAAAAGCATTTATTATGCATGATATTATGGGTTCTGATCATTGTCCTGTTGGTATATTAATAGATTTATAATTTGAGGATAACTTATGCAAGAGTCAATTAATTATATATATAAAGAACAAAAAGAACTTTCAACGTTAGGTGGAGTTTCTGCTCTTCTTGGATGGGACCAAATGACCTATATGCCAGTAATGGGGGCACAAGAGCGCTCGGAGCAAAGTGCTATTATTTCTAGACTTGTTCATGAAAGAATTATTTCTGATGAATTTTGGAAACATATAGAAAATTTATCAAAACAAATAAACTTTGACAAACTCTCAAATAAAGATAAAATTGTTGTTACCCGATTAAAAAAGGATGTAGAAAAAGCCCGTAAAGTACCTACTGATTTTGTGGAAAAGGCTGCAAAGGTCACAACACTTGCATACCCAGCATGGCAAAAAGCAAGAGAAAAAAGTAATTATTCAATATTTTCTCCTCATCTTAAAAAAATAATTGATCTTGAAAAAGAATACTGCAATTACATAAATTTACCTGGTCCTAAATACAACAGTCTACTTGATGATTATGAAGAAGGAATGACTGTTGATAAACTGAAAAAGGAATTCAGTTATTTAAAATCCAAACTTGTTGAAATTCTTGAAAAAATCAAGTCAACTGAAATCTACAAAAAACAAAAACCAATAAACAAAAAATTTATGGTTGAAGACCAAAAAAAACTCTGTGAAATAGTTTTTAATAAGTTGCTTCTTGAAAAAGATAGGGTAAGACTTGATGTTTCTATGCATCCTTTTACTACTTCTATAGGTTATGATGATGTTAGAATTACAACAAATTTTGAGCGTGAAAATCCATTATTTTCCTTTTTTTCGACTATTCATGAGGCAGGTCACGCTCTATATGAATTAGGAATGCCACGTGATGAATTTAAAGACACAGTAATTTCTGATTCTCCTTCTTTGGGTTTGCAGGAATCTCAGTCACGTTTTTGGGAAAATATGATAGCTCGAAATAAAAGTTTCTGGAAATATTTTTTTCCAATTTTTAAAAGAACCTCTCCTAATCAATTTGCATCTTTTGATGAACAAACATGGTATAAATATGTAAATCAAGTTAAACCTTCTCCTATACGTGTTGAGGCTGATGAGTTAACTTATTGTTTACATGTAATACTTCGTTTTGAAATTGAAAATAACCTTATTGATGATAAAATTATGGTTAATGAATTGCCTGATTTATGGAATGAAAAAATGAAAGAGATGTTGGATATTTTTCCTAAAAATGATAAAGAAGGTGTTTTGCAGGATATGCATTGGAGTGGAGGGAGTTTCGGTTATTTCCCAACTTATTCTATCGGAACTATTTATGCTTGTCAGCTTTTTAAAAAAATATCTGTAGAAAAACAAAACACCTTTTATGAAATTGAAAAAGGAGATTTTTCAAATATACTAAATTGGTTACGTAAAAATGTTCATAAATATGGTAGAATAATGACAGCTGATGAGATTATTAAAAAAACTTGTGGGGAAGGATTGAATTCAAAAGTTTTCGTTGATTATTTAAAAAATAAATATTATGAGTTATATGAAGTTTAAAAATAATTTTAGTACAAAAATTATTTAAATATCCTAATAATTAACAATAGTTAACAATATAAATTAATTAAAAAATAAAAATTATGATATAAAATCTTGAAAATTATAAATAATGCCCATAAAATTAGACTAATCGGAGGTAAAATTAATGAAGAATTTAATAAAGAAAAGCTTATGTTTTTTAATTGTTGGACTGTTTTTAATGACAATCGGTGTATCCGCTGAAAAAACAATATCAAATGAATTAAAAATTATTGAAAAAGAACAAACCATATTATCAAATGAGAACATAGAAATCACATTTACTGTAAAAGAAATAAGAGGTTATGATAAAATTGATAAATATGATGATCCTGATTTTTATGTTGTATTAAGTATTGAAGGAGAGGAAATCAAAAGTAAAGTATGGAAAAATCAAAAATACGTTAATGAAACATGGTCATATACTTTTGATGCTCCTGTTGATAAAGAAAATATTGAAATAAAAATTGAGTTGTGGGACCAAGATAATGAATTTGATAAATTATGTGATTTAACAAAAAACAATAATAATAAAGATCAAGATTACGCAGCAACTATAATTTATAATATACCAAGAGGTCATTGGTATGGATCTGATTATATATATCCTGGATCAACGCTTTATGATGAAAGCGGTTATGGTAGACTTAATGGTTGTGATGACCATAGTTATAATATGAATGATAGAGACTGTGAGCTTAGGTTTGATATAACCCAGACTGACATTGATGGTGATGGTATACCTGCCTGGGTTGAAACATATGTTTATGGTACAGATCCTAATTTTAATGATACGGGTAGAGATGATGATAATGACGGTGTTCCAATAGAGTGGGAATACAAATGGGGTTTGATGATTCATCATCATTGGTGGGATAATAGTACGGATTATTACTGGTTTTATGATCCATTTATATGGGAAGATCATGCTAATTTTGATCCTGATAAGGACGGTCTTGATAATATTGAAGAATATAAGGCTTCAAAATGGGGGTCTAACCCTTATAGACGAGACATATTTCTTGAACTAGATCAAATGGAGATTGGAGAAAATGAAAAAGGTGAATATGTACCAGATTTATCAAAAGAGATGTTGCGTGATGCTTTCGGAGAACGCAATATAATGTTTCTGGTTGACGATGGTTGGATGGGTGGTGGAGAGCTTATACCATTTAGTGAATCAACACCTAATGAAGATTTAAAAACATATTATTATGAATATTTCCTTCATGGAGATTATGACAATTGGCGTCAGGGAGCATTTCATTATGCTATTATAATTTATAATTCAAGCCACGCAGGTTTTTGTTTTTGGGCAGGAGATGAAGGATATCCATATCTAGATAGTTTTCAATTAAATAGAATGATTAATGAACAAAAAATTTATGAATGGCCTATTTTAAATGTTATTGTTAATAAAAACATTGATCCATACTACCGTAAATCAGTTTTATATGCAAGTGCTATGATGCATGAAACTGGTCATATTCTAGGTATAAACGCAGGTAATACACCAGGTTGCGATAATAGAGATACATATTTCCCTTGGATGAAAGGCTGGTGGAGATGGAGATTTTATAGAAGCTGCATGAATTATGCTTTTGTGTATCAGATTGTTAAGTATTCCGATGGCTCAGGTAGAAAAAATGATTTTGATGATTGGGAGAGAATAGATCTTACATTGTTTCAGGGATAATTATTAATCTCCCTCTATTTTTTATAAGAAATTTTTTACATTTAACATATAAAGTTATTTAGTATAAATTGATGTCTATTTGCTAAGGTGCTAAAATTGTCTAAATTAGTGTTAGTAAGACATGGCCAATCTCAATGGAATCTTGAGAATCGTTTTACTGGTTGGGTAGATGTTCCATTATCAAAAAAAGGAATTGAAGAAGCAATTTCTGCTGGTAAAAAACTAAAGGATTATGAGTTTGATACTATGTATGTTTCACATATGCTCAGAGCGATTCAGACCTTACATTATATTATTATTGAATCTTCTAGTAAAAAAACACCAATTATTAAACATAATGACAAAAGGATAAGTAAGTGGGAATTAAATTATACGGGCGATTTTAAACGAGAAATTCCTGTTTATCAATCAGTTGAACTAGCTGAGAGATATTATGGTGATTTGCAAGGTCTTAATAAGCAAAAAACCAGGGAGAAGTATGGTGCTAAACAGGTTAAATTCTGGAGACGAAGCTTTGATATTAATCCTCCTAATGGCGAAAGTTTAAAAGATACTTCTGAGCGTACTATTCCTTATTATAAAAAATACATTTTAAAGGATTTAAAAGAAGGTAAAGATGTTTTAGTTTCTGCGCATGGCAATAGTCTAAGATCAATTGTCATGTATGTGGAAAATGTCTCAAAAGAAGAAATTCCTAATCTCGAGATTCCTACAGGTGTTCCGATTGTTTATACATTTGATAAAAAAATGATTTTACTTGATAAAAAACTACTGTAGCACTTAAATAATAAATACTCCTTTTTATATTACTGTTTAGATTTATAAAAAAAGATTGTTTATGATTGAAAAAACTGTTCAATGCCCAAAATGTCATACAACTCTAATATGTACTGGTGAACCTGGAGAGGTTGTAAAAGTAAAATGTTCAAATTGTGGAACATTAGGTAAAGTAACTTTTAAAACACCTATTCCTTCGGATGAAATAGCAATTGAAGTATCAAATTTAAAAAAGGTTTATGGTGATCTTGTAGCTGTGGATGGTATTTCTTTTTATGTTAAAAAAGGAGAGGTTTTTGCTTTCTTAGGTCCTAATGGTGCAGGTAAAACTACAACAGTTGAGATGATTGAATCTATTCGTGTTCCAACTGCAGGTTCCATAAAAATACTTGGTAAGGATATCAAAACATCTTTTAATGATGTGAAAGAAAAAATCGGCATTTTACCTCAAGAGTTTCATTCTTATGAACGATTAACTGTTAGAGAGACATTAATGTATTTTTCAAAATTATATGAAAAAAGAGCAGATGTAGATCAAATCCTTCAGATGATGGATCTTACAGATCATAAAAAAATGTTATATAGAAATCTATCTGGCGGTTTGAAACAACGTGTCGGTGTAGCAATTTCATTGGTAAATGATCCTGAGATTGTTTTTCTTGATGAACCAACCACAGGACTTGATCCAAAAGCCCGTCGTGAGGTGTGGAATGTTATTTCAGGATTAAAAAAAAGGGGTAAAACCGTTTTTCTTACTACACACTATATGGAAGAGGCAGAACATTTAGCTGATCATATAACAATTATTCATAAAGGAAAAATTATTGCTGAAGGATCACTTGATGAGCTTACTAAAAAATATGGGACAGGGGCTGTTCTTCATGTTAATAAGTGTTCAAACAGTGATACTGCAAAAATCCTAAAAGAAAGGGGATTTTCAGCAACATCTGAAGGAAATGGAAATATCTCTGTTAAAATAGACTATAAAGAGAGGGTGCTTGAAGTTCTTTCTGAGCTACGTCGAGCATGTGTCGATTACGAAAGTATAGAAATAAGACATTCTAATCTTGAGGAAGTCTTTTTGAATCTTACTGGTGCAAAACTTTCGGAGGAAACACCATGAAACCACGTATAATTATAACTGATTTTGTTGCAAGCATGAAAGGATGGCTCAGAAGTCGCGGTACTATTTTTTGGTCAATTGTATTTCCTGTTATGTTGATTTTAATCTTCGGAGCTATCTTTTCAGGATCAGACAACCCAACATACACACTTTCTATACAAGATTTAGATAACTCTGAATTTTCACAAAATTATACCCAAATGCTTGAAAATATTACTGTTCTAGATGTACAAAAAATTCCTAGGGATATTGATATTAATGATTATATAAAAGAAAACGATTTGCGAGGAGCATTGGTTATACCAGAAGGATTTGGCGACAAAATTCTTGAATCGTTTTATAATAAAAATGTTACAGTAAATCTTTCTTTCTACTATGACCCTTCAGATCAAGGTGCAACATCAGTTGTAAGGAGCATTATAGGTAGTAGTCTTCAAGAATTTAATCTCAGAATTGCTAATGGTAAACATATTATTGGTATGGATCAAGTAAGTACCATTACTAGTAAATTCAAATATATTGATTTCTTCATACCAGGAATGATAGGGTTTACAATCATGCAACTTTGTATATACGGAAGTATTGAGCGTAATACAAAGTACCGAAAAGATGGAATTCTTAGAAAACTTCAAACAACTCCTATAACAAGAACAGAATGGATACTTTCAAAAATGCTTTTTATGTTATTTCTTTCATTCTTTTCCACAAGCATTGCAGTAATAGTTGGAATTCTTGCATGGAATGTAGTTATTACAATTAACATATGGATGATAGCAATCATCATTGGTAACAGTTTTCTTTTTTCAGGAATAGGGATGCTCATAGGAAGATTTGTAAAAGAAGAAGAAACCGCAGATACAGCTGCTGGGGCCATTACTTTTCCAATGATGTTTCTTGCTGGCACCTTTTTCCCATTAGATCAAATGCCGCAGTTCCTACAGGATTTTGCCAGAATTCTTCCTCTTTATTATGTAAATGAAGGACTAAGAAATTCTATGATTAATCTGGATTACGAGAAGGCAATATTCTATACAGGGATAGTCTTAATATTTGCCGGTATATTTTTTATAGCGGGTGTATTGTTGACAAAATGGAAGGAAGACTGATTCTTTTTATTTTGACCATTCAAAATGGGTGTTTTTAAAAAAACCAAAATCAATATTACTCCAGTCGTCAAAATCCCCATAACCATGAGTACCATCTGAAAATGTAAAAATGTTATATTTATATTTGTAATTCATGCTGCTTTTGTAATTATGATATTTCCACCATTGCAGGCTAAAGGGAATTAAGACCCCTAAATTATCAATACCTCCATATGTATCAGCAATTAATCCTAATGTATGGCCAAGTGTATGAACTGTCGCTCCAATTATAAGTCGGTCTTTAGAATTCAAAGGATTTTTATCCTTTAACCAATCAGCTGAAACAGCAATGAAATCAAGATTGTCCCAACCAAAAAATGGAAAATTAAGATCAGGACCATAACTGCAAATAAGCTCATAGTGGAAAATTCCTTTTCTAGGATTTTTTAAATCATTATGTAGAAAATAATCCCAATAAAGATTTACCAATTTTACATAAGAAAAATTAGATTCAAAATAAGGAATTTTTTCTCCACCTCCAAGATTTCCAATATCAAAATGAAAATTTATATCATGTTTTTTAAAGGTTAAAACAAGTTTTTCAAGTAGGTCTTCCGGAGGGCTGTTTGAATGGTTGGATTCTATTGATTCTAACCAATCTATTTCTAAAAATATGTCCTTTTTGATAGGGTTAGATCCCCATTGATCAGTAAAACACTCCTCTATATTATTTAATGCATCTTCATCTGGGTCTAAATTTTTATGATCATCCCATTTGTTTGGATCATAACCCCATTTTTCCTCCCACCAATCTGGAACCTTATCATTATCGGTATCATTTTCAGAAAAATTTATTTCTTTTTCTGTTGGATCAATAGTCTTATCAACCATATAATTTTCATTATCCATCCAATTTGCCCCAATATCCATATAGGGTTTAATCGACCAAGGAATACATCTTATTTTAAAAAGTAAAAAAGTGATTCTATCTCTTTTTATTGCTTCAATATAGGAAGGTCCCAGAAATGAGCCCCACCAATTTTTTCTTGCAATGCATTTAACAAAACTTGAATGAATTCCAAAAAGATTGTTTCCTTCTATATTGTTTTTCTCAATTAAACATGAATTTCTCTTTTCAATATAGAAACCATATCTAAGGTTATTTTTTATATTACAGTCTGAAACTATTATGTTTTTTGATGGAGTCCTCATTATTAATGCATAATGTGTATTAAAAACTAAATCACAGTTTATAATTTTAACATTTTTTGACGAGTATATACTTATGCCAGCACCATTGTGTCTTATTATATTGTTGTTTATGGTGATATTTAAAGATTCAACAATAAAAATACCACCTAAATTTACAGTATTATCACTTATATTACAATGATTAATTTCTATATTCTCAGAATCATTTAAAAGAAGTGCAATACCATTTGTATGAGCATAGCAATAACTTACTTGGAGGTTGTTGGATTTTTCAAAATTTATTCCGACTGCATTATGGCCAAGACAGCAAGCTATAATAGAGTTATTACTTGATAATTCAAGTAATATCCCTTCTGCATTTGTATGAATAGTACAATTTTCTATTACA